>Ga0247727_10000036_pt1 | contig 269781 bp, 239 predicted proteins | sample WisWelCaveWW1625_FD_202498 | JGI IMG/M metagenome (GOLD analysis project Ga0247727, IMG submission 202498) | Biofilm microbial communities from Wishing Well Cave, Virginia, United States - WW16-25 | ecosystem: Environmental > Aquatic > Deep subsurface > Groundwater > Cave microbial mat... | reverse complement strand
GTAACACCTGTCAGGTTAGAACCGAAATTGTAAGAGTCCGTAACGTTTACAGGAGGTGTTGCAGTGGGAGCAAGAGCATTAGCGTAAGTATATGCTGTTTTGCCGCCGCCGGTCCAGATCATAAGATCCGCACCATAAACTCCCTGGAGCCTTGTCTTACCTCTCCTCATCTCAAGACCACCACCTATGCCAATGAAGTTAGAAGACACCTTCATTTCGTCCTCTACAAACACAGGTAAAGCAGGATAAGCAAGAATGCTCGCAGAAGGCTGAACAACCAAACCGGTAGTCTTGGTTGAATTCATGCCGATGCGAATGATCGCCCTATAGGCCGATTTCTCATCCTTGAACATTTTACCTACTATGGTAAAGTTCGAGTTAAGGAAGCTCCAATTCGGGTTCGAGTTGGATGTGTTTCCGTTGAATAGGTTACCCGCATACGTCAGGAACGGAGTCGCGTCGATACCTATCGACCAGTCATCCGCCTCAGGAAGCATGGGCTCGCCTTTCTTCGAAGTAAGGTCCTGAGCAAAGGCATACGACATGCCGCAAGCCATCGCGAGGACGAAGATTGATTTTTTCATAGTTTTTTTTGTTGGTTTAGTTGTTTGGATTTATTCCGGGAACAAAGATACGAAGGGATCAGGCTTGCTTATGTTATTAACAATCAGGGGGTTTTCAACACGAATTTGTTAATTACCTTGATTTCTCGGAAAGCAAAGGAACGAAGCGAAACTCTCCAAATTCTGTCTTATCATACTGATTATCAGCTATTTTAAGGTACACTGTCATCACCTGAATGTCTCCCTCTCCTATAGGTACCACCATTAGTCCACCAGGCCTCAATTGTTGAAGAAGGGCTTCCGGGGCGTAAGGTGCTCCTGCGGTCACAAGCACCTTATCGAAGGGGGCAAACTGAGGTAATCCCTGGTATCCATCACCATAAAAGAACTTAGGAGAGTAGCCTAAACGGGGAAGGAAACCTTTTGACCTGGTATACAAGAGCTTCTGCCTTTCAATGGTGTAGACCTTCGCGCCAAGCTCAAGGAGTACACAAGTTTGATAGCCAGAGCCGGTTCCCACCTCCAGGACCTTCTCCCCTTTCACCACATTAAGAAGTTGTGATTGGAAAGCAACCGTATAGGGCTGAGATATTGTTTGCCCTGCTCCGATTGGAAAGGCCTTATCCTGGTAGGCAAAATCCAGGAACGCATTATCGAAAAAAACGTGACGGGGAACCTTCTCAATTGCCTTCAAGACACCGGTATCCATGATTCCTTTTTGCCTTATCTCATTTACCAGTGCTTTACGTAAACCCTGGTGTTTGTAGCTGTCTGCCATTTCTTCCATACTCAAGACAAAACTCTATAAAACAATCGATTATGAGGCTGCAAAAAAGGTTTACTTTTGCACAACTTCATGTTGAATCACCGAAAAATACGAGTGGGTCTATTGGGCGCAGGGCATCTTGGCAAGATACACCTGAAGCTTTTGAAAGAAATTACTTCATTTGAATTCATTGGATTTTACGACTCTGATGAGACAGTTAGCAGGGCAGTGAGTGATGAGTTTCAGGTACCTCATTTCTCATCCGCTGAAGACCTCATTGCCGCCAGCGAAGCAGTGGACATCGTCACACCCACCCTTCACCATCATTCCCTCGCTTCCAAAGCGCTGAAATCGTTTAAGCACGTTTTTATTGAGAAGCCTCTCACCGAAACGCTTGAAGAAGCGCGATCGCTTCGGGCCCTTGCCAATGAGGCAGATATGAAGGTACAGGTTGGACATGTTGAGCGGTTCAATCCAGCCTTTCTTGCAGCAAGGAGTTACTGCAGCCGACCCATGTTCATCGAAACACACAGACTGGCCCAATTCAATCCTCGGGGCACGGATGTTTCAGTGGTACTTGATCTGATGATCCATGATATTGATATTGTCCTGAGTATAGTACAATCTAACATCAGGCGCATAAGCGCCAGCGGTGTTGCAATCGTTAGCGAATCCCCTGATATCACCAATGCCCGTATTGAGTTTGACAATGGCTGCGTTGCCAACCTGACCGCGAGCAGGATCTCCATGAAAAACATGAGGAAGACCCGGGTTTTCCAGGGAGATGCCTACATTTCCATCGATTTCCTTGACAAAGAAGTAAGCATCATCCGGATGAAAGAAGTTACCGGTACGCCGGATCCCCTTGCTGTGATCATCGAGCCGGGCAAGGGTAAGCCCTCTAAGCAGATCCTTTTCGATAGTCCGAAAATAGGAGATGGAAATGCTATCAAAGCTGAACTTGAGGCATTTGCTTTGGCAATATTGGAGGATAAACAACCGCCTGTAACCCTTTCTGACGGCTTGAATGCTATGGAGGTGGCCTACAGTATTATAGAGAAGATACAACTGACAGCGAACTACAGCCCCGGAGAGACAATATCATAAACAATTCCACGTTTAGTTAAGACGCATAGTGTGCCCATGCTGAAAAGAGCATTATTATCTATCATTTTCCCTGCTGTGTTCAGTATGGTTGCTTCCTGCTCGTTATTCGACAGGCCGGAAGAAATTCCGGCATACATACGCATCAACGGCATCAGTTTGAGTACCGACCTTCTTGCCGAAGGATCTGCCTCACATAAAATTGTTGATGCCTGGATCTATGTTGATAACGAGCTCATCGGCGCCTTTGAATTACCGGCGACAATACCTGTTCTTACAACGAACGGCTCGCATTCTATCCGTGTGAAAGCCGGCATCAAGATCAACGGGATCTCGGCACTGCGCATTCCCTACCCGTTCTATAATTATTATGAGGTCACTGACATACTTACGGCAGGTGAGATCACCACACTTACACCTGCAATTACATATCGCAGTTCTGCAACTTTTGCATGGAAGGAAAATTTCGATGGAATAGGACACACCTTCAACGATACGATCACCTCGGCGGTATTGCTACAGGATGCGGCCAATGTATTCGAGGGAATATACTCGGGCCATGTACACCTGAACACGGATACGTTTGCCTGCGAGATACAATCCAGCGCAGGATTCAGTATTCCAAGTGACGGCCGGGAAGTATTCCTTGAACTGAACTATAAAAGCGACCAGACATTCAATGTCGGGGTTGTGACCAACGCATCAGATCACAGATTGTCGCTGGTGATCAATAAAAGCGCAACCTGGAATAAGATCTACATCAACCTGACGAATGAGATCAATGAGAGTCCTGTCAGCGGCACCTACAAGATTTACTTCAGTATACTGAAACCGTCGACACTTTCTATTGCTGATCTGTACATCGATAATGTGAAACTTGTCTATTGATGTATGAACAAGAACGTACAGGCAGGAAAATACATCTTCTTTGATCTGTTGTCGGCCACGGCGGCCTGGACCTGTTTTTTCATTTTCCGCAAGCTTTACATTGAACCTGAAAAGTTCGGAACGCCTGTGGACCTGGAGTTTGGGCAGAAATTTTACCTGGGAATGCTCATCATCCCGCTTTTCTGGCTGGTGCTTTATCTGTCTGCCGGACACTACAGGGGGATCTACAGGAAGTCAAGATTAAAGGAGCTGGGGCAGACGCTTTTCATTTCCATCACCGGCGTTATCGTGATATTCTTTGCTCTGATCCTGGATGATCAGATCGTATCGTACAGATCCTATTACCAGTCGTTTCTTGTTTTATTCGGCCTGCATTTTTCCATTACGTTCTTCTTTCGGCTCATCCTGACAACGATCACGGTTCGCAGAGTTCATAACCGGATCATCGGTTTTCCAACGCTGCTTGTGGGAAGTAACCTGAATGCGCTTAAGCTTTACCAGGAGCTCACTTCTGAAAAGAAATCTGCAGGAAACAAGTTCGTCGGTTTTGTCCACGTTGACGAAAGGAACGGTTATTCAAAGGAGCTGAAAGAAAAGACACCACATCTCGGAGAGCTGCATGATATACGCGCGATCCTTTCAACGCACAAGGTGGAAGAAGTGATCATTGCTATCGAATCTTCAGAACATGACAGCATTGGAATGATCATCAATGAGCTTCATGATCCGAACATTTCCATCAAGGTGATCCCGGATATGTATGATATTCTTTCCGGCTCGGTAAAGATGTCCTCTATTTTCGGCGCCGCCCTGATCGAGATCAATTTTGCGATCATGCCGGCATGGCAGCAATCGCTGAAACGGTTCATTGATATTACTGTCTCGATCATTTTTCTGACAATTTTCTCGCCGCTTTATGTGATCATGGGATTGTTGGTGAAACTTTCTTCCAAGGGACCTGTGCTATACAGCCATGAACGTGTTGGGTTTCATGGTAAACCTTTTTTCATTCATAAATTTCGTTCAATGTACATGGATGCGGAGAAGAACGGACCTGCGCTCTCAAGTGAAAATGATCCGCGCATTACTCCGTTCGGGAAATTCATCCGCAAGAGCAGGCTCGATGAACTTCCGCAATTCTGGAATGTGATAAAAGGCGAGATGAGCATTGTTGGACCGAGACCGGAGCGACAGTTTTACATCGATCAGATCGTACGAAAAGCCCCGCATTATAAACACCTGCATAAGGTAAGACCCGGTATCACTTCATGGGGACAGGTGAAGTATGGTTATGCTGAGAATGTTGACCAGATGATCGAGCGGCTGAAATACGATATAATCTACCTGGAGAATATGTCGTTTGCCGTGGATCTCAAAATCATCATTTACACGTTTATGATCGTTGTGCAGGGAAGGGGGAAGTAGCTTATCTTTGCCGCCCAATGAGCCGGCGCATCGTAATAATGATTTCGATCAACATACTGATGTTCAGTGTATTGTATCCTAATTCGAACTCGCCCGATACCCTTACCCCTACCTTTAAAAAGATCAAAAAGAACTACGACAGAAAGATCAACGATCTGTCGCGATACCTTGCTGCCATGCCGCCTGAAAAAGGCTGCAGCCTTGATTCAACCTTGTTAAATAACAAGCAGTGGAAGGTTTACTCTGATACGGCAAATGCAGACTGGCTTTCCTACCATCATCAGCGGATCATCCCATTGCGTGAGTGGGCCTATGACGAGATCGGCGAGTTGAATTCGAAACGATTCAAATTCTTTTATCCATTCTCGGGACCGGACATCCTTCATGCAAATATGTTCTTTCGTAATGCAGATACAACCGTCATGTTCGGCCTGGAAGCTGTAGGGAAGATACCACTGTATAAAACCACCAACAAAGATTCTGTTGCCTCCTACATCAAGATCATCACGCATTCTCTGCATGCTGTTCTGAATTACAGTTTTTTCAGAACCCTTTCTATGCGAAAAGACCTCACTTCTTCCCAGGTCAACGGAACGCTGCCCTTGCTTATGATATTGCTTTCCCGCACAGGAAACCGCGTGTTGGATATCAAGGGAGTTCACGTGGACGAAAAGGGTATGATGCATCATTCGGATCTTGAGAACAGGGGTAAGAAAAAAATTCCAGGTGTGGAGATCACATATTGCCAGAGTGACAGCACGCATGAAAGCAAACTGTATTATTATGCTGTCGATATTTCAAATTCAGGAATGATAAACAAGACCCCTGAGTTTTTGAAATACCTGAAGAACATGGGACAGGTGTATACATTCATTAAGTCCGCCTCTTATCTCATGCACAATGAAACTTTTTCAATCATAAGAAATTTAATATTGGAACAGAGCCGAATTGTTCTTCAGGACGATTCCGGGATCCCGCATACCTATTTCAAGATCGATTCATGGGAATACAACCTGTATGGTATGTACAACGGATGTATATCGCTTTTCCAGAGCAGGTACCAGTCTTCCCTTTCCCGTGTATATAAGACAGAATCCGCCAAAGTAAAAAAACTGGCTTTCGGGATCGGTTACAAATACACTCCGGGGGAATCCAACATTGTGCTCTACAGGAAGAAAAGCAGATCTTTATAAAGAACGGGCATGAGAATGAATTTGTTTTTTTCGTTTCTCATTTTCCTGGCAGGATCTTCCTATGCAACACTCTGGCAGGTGGGACCAACCCGTACCTACACGATGCCCAGCCAGGTTTCGGGACTTGTTCAGAACAATGATACTGTTGAGGTTGATCCGGGCGTTTATTTCCAGGATGTATGCGGATGGTACGCGAACAACCTTGTGTTACGCGGAGTGAACGCTTTCGCACATCTCCAGGCGAATTTCACCGGGTACCAGGGGAAGGCGATCTGGGTGCTTGGAGGGAACAACATTAAAGTGGAATGGATCGAGTTCTCCCAATGTGCAGTTCCCAGTCAGAATGGAGCAGGTATCCGGCAAGAAGGGTCAAATCTGACTGTATTGAATTGTTATTTCCATGATAACGAGAACGGAATCCTCGCTGGCACCGTTGCCAACAGCAAGATCACCATCCGAAATACTGAATTTGCGAGGAACGGTTTTGGCGACGGGTTAACTCATAATTTATATATCAACAACATCGACACGCTTGTGTTCGAATACAATTATTCGCATCATGCGATCGTCGGTCATGAATTAAAATCCAGGGCGAAAGTAAATATCATTCGATACAATCGCATCGGCAATGAATCAACCGGTAATGCGAGCAGGGAAATGGATCTTCCGAACGGAGGAAGAGCCATCATCGTTGGAAATCTTGTTCACCAGGGAACAAATTCCCAGAATTCAAATATGTTCGGATACGGTTTGGAAGGATTAAGCAATCCTGGTCCTCATGATGTATACATGATCAACAATACTTTTGTCAACGAACGGCCGACCTGCAGTTTTCTTCAATTTCAAACCGGTACGGGATTTTATAAAGGCTACAATAATATCTTCACCGGGACCGGGAACTATGTGAACGGAAGTTTTCCTGCAACAATTGATACTGCCGGTAACTGGAGAGTGACTTCAATTAACGCAGTAATGCTTGTGAGTTATCCCACTTACGACTATCATCTGACTGCCCTCTCTCCGGCTCGAGACCTTGGGAGCAACCCGGGAAGCATTGGAAATTTCAGTCTTGTTGCTACAGAGGAATACGTTCACCCGGTGTCATCCCTTACACGGTGTGTAAGCACAGCAACCGATGCGGGCGCGCATGAGTATTGTGTGCTTGGTGATGAGTCTCCATCCGGCGTCGGATCATTTTCTTATCCCAATCCGGCAACAGACCTGATCCATTTTTCTGAGAGACAGGATGAGATAAGATTCTTTACGATACAGGGACAAGAGAGTGGGAAATATTCAGATATCAGTTCAATTGATATCACAACTCTTGAGGACGGAATATACCTGGTTGTATGCAGATTGGGGAGCAAAATGACCAGTTTCAAAGTTGTTATCTTCAGAAAAAACTGATCAATGCGTCTATTCCTTCTTTCACTTTTATTTACCGGTCAAACTCTTTTTTCGCAAACTACTGTCTGTAAAAAAAATGATCTGTACGGTTTATGCGATAAGTCAGGTAATGAACTGCTTGCGTGTAAGTTCGATGTGATCCGGCCGGTTCATCCATCCCTTGGCGGATATTTCAGCGTAATAAAAGGTTCATCCGTGGAAAGAAAATCCCGGCCGGCAGGAATGGATGATCCTTCAGGTATTGAAAAATGGATCGAAGTAACAGATCCATTCACGGAGGAAGCCTTTTACTATATTAAGGATCCCCTCTTCGGTTTGGCCGACTCCACAGGAAAACTGATCCTCTCTGTTGAATACATCAGTATCCAATCCGCCTGGCAGACATGGCTTGTTCAGAAGGGAGATAAATTCGGATTAATGAACAGAGACGGCAATGTACGATTGCCGCTTGTCTATGATCTGCTTGAGACCTTTGCTTATTACGGCGCGGAAACCGCGGTTGGTTTTATCGGGATAAAAGGGGGAAAAGTCAGGCAGCAAAAGAGAACAGACACCTCGTTGGTTTATGATATAGAGGGAATGTACGATATGACTGAACGTTACACCGTTTCAACAAGAGATGTTTATGTTGGAAGTACGTTCAGCCTGATCGATTCCACCGGAAAAATTCTTATTGATAACGCTGATCGATTCTGCTATTATAACGAGGGGACCGACTATGAGATGAACCGGAGCCAGTACTTAAAGGTGGATCTGTCCGAGGATATTCCAACAAGGGAAATAGGCCGTGTTCATTTATGGTCCTTCTCACGCGCACCGATCTTTATGAAAGTGGATGGAAAATGGCTAAGCCTACTTCCTGACGGGAAACCCTTTTTTAAGGAGCCCGCTGACTCCATTCAGATGATCAGCTGGATCGATACTATGAATATGCGAGTCTGGGGAGCCGGGAAATGCGGATTATATTCACGTACCGCAAAGGAGATCCTTCCCATTAAATACACGCATATTCACTCACCTGTCCTGAACGAATATTACGAAGGTGATTCGCTTCGTATGACAGGCGTATTTCTTGCTGAACATGACGGTAAAACATCGGTGCTTGATCTACAATGCAAAGTTTTGAGGACCTACAAGTATTCCAGATTGATCTGCAGGTATCTGACCGACAGTTTCTACATTTTCATTGATAAAGGTCGTTCAGGTTTGATGGATCTCTCAGGAAAGGTAATTATCCCTGCCCGGTATGATTATATCCAGACGGATGAAGCGGGATTCATCGCTTATAAGAATCCGGAAAGACCAGGAAAGCCAACCTGGAAAGATTTCAGCTATGAACTTAGTTACGATAGCTATACCTGGCATTTCCTTCAAGATTCCAGCTCGAAAGCTTACTATTTTAGGAATGGAAAACCGAACCTTGATCTGACGAAATATGAGCACTCCGAAATTAAATACATTGAATACATCGGACCTTCGGGCAGTGATGATTACCGCTCGAAGGCCTATTACCTGGTGCAGAAAGCAAACTATAAAGGATTACTGGATTCTGCCGGCAAGGTCCTGATCCCCCTCAAGTATGATGACTTGAAGATCGAACTTACAACCAATAGATCCGACTTTTTCTTTATTGTAAACAAAGAGGGTAAATGCGGCATTGTTGACAAAAGTGGAAGTTTGCGCGTACCTCTCATCTATAATGAATTCATCGCCCCTGATCCTTATGGGATTGATGTAACGATGCCGGGAAGCAATACAATGATCGCCGGGGCCGGTGGAAAACGAACATGGGGCAAGCGATGGGTGACATCTGATATGCAGGATCTCAATACCGGCTTTCGAATGGTTGTTGAACAGGAAAGCTGGTTATTCATCGGGCAAAAATATTACATGGTGCACCTGAACGGGAAACAACTTGCCGGACCGTTTGACACGATCGCCTACATGGGAGTTCACTTCGAAGGCAGCCCTCCGGGACAGGCATGCTATGCTTTCAGGCGAGGGAAAGAATTTGGCATCACAGATCTGAATGGCAAGATCCTTACTCCAATGGGATATGAGCGCCTGTACTGGGACGGCTCCCTGATCCAGTTTGAACAGAACGGCAAAGCAGGAGTGTTGAATGAAAAAGGCAACAGGATCATCCCCGCTGAATACGAACCCGGGAATATCTTCAGGGTTGAAGATCACAGCGGTTACTACATGGCTAAAAAACCAGGAAGTAAGGTCGGCATCGTGGACTCAACCGGAAAGGAAGTTACGCCGTTCGACTTTGAGGATGTGATAACGTACAGTCAGTACGACAAGGAATACGCGTGCATGATGGATTTCATTGTCCTCAGGGACACTGCAGAGCTCCGATACCTTTACAGCGTCGGGAAGAAAAAAATGCTACTGGAAACAGGAATAAGCAATATTGTCAAATCCACGGAGCAAACTTTCTTTCTTAATGTAGGCGGTAAGATCACATACCACTCCTATTACGACAAAAAAGTGGAAGGAGGGAAATGGGGTCTTGCAACAACGGATGGATTATTACTAATACCGGTGGATTATGACCGAATCAGTATGTTCAATAAGGAGGCTGGTCTTTACCTTGCCGTTAAATATGGTAAACCGGAGGTGAAACATTACTTTGATTCCCTAGGCAACCAGGTGCTTGCAGGAGAAGATAAATGGAAGAAGACCCTGATCGGATCGCTGGCGAAACCAACCATTCATCAGCAATTCAAATGGGGATCTCCCATGGGTCCTGAGGGTGCAGATGTTACCGCTTTATATATCGACAAGAAGGGAAATTTCTGGCTGGGAACAGGATCAAGCGGTGGAGTTTACGTTTCCGATGACAAAGGAGCAACCTGGAACGAGAGGAACAAAGGCATAGGACCGGTAGACGTACAGATCCTCCGGCTTTTGCACGACACCTTATGGCTTATCTATGAAGGCACAGGTTATGAGGAGCCGGGAGAGTCGAAATACAGCTTCATGGAATATTCCCACAAAATTGCATGGTTCAATAATGTTACACAAACATGGAACACATTGTCCGGGGAAAAATTCAGAAGTGTCCTGCTTAAGGATCTGTATAAAGCTAGTAAGGAGGAAAATGTAACATTTGAATCCACACTTGATTGGATCGAATCTTCCAAAGATCCGGGGAAAAGGTACCTGAACGGAAGCGAGTTCAAGGGCGCAGATGCATTTTCGAATCTGACGCTTACTGAAGAGCATGAAAAGAAGATAAGCGGATTTCCTGCTGACCTGTATCCCGAAAATGTATGTACGATGGTACCGGAAGGCAAAAGCACATTCCTGCTGGCAAAAAGCGGACTTTATAAATTTGACGGAAGTTCAACTGTGACAAGATCCTCACAGAAGGGACTGCATGCCGCGGATATCACGCAATTACTTTGGCTTCCTGATAAGAGCGGGTACTTTGCCTCCAGCGGAATTTCGGATATCTGGTTTTATTCCGGCACGGGATGGAAAAAACTTCTTGACGCTTACAAAGTGAGGTTGAATGAAAAGCTCGTCTCCAACTCCGGTTATGCCACTCACGCCCTCCGGATGCGGCCCGATGGTAAGATCTTGTTCGTTTTTTGCGGGGATGTCTGGGAAATGGATAAAAGCGGAAACAGAAAACGAATGATGAGCGCTCCGAAACCTGAAGAGAAAGAGGATGGGAAGAAGATTTACATTCCAATGTGCGCTGTGCAAGACCCGGCTGACCCCTCTTCTATCATTGGCATCATGCTCGCCGAAACCTGGAGATCAAAGACAGAGAAAGAATACCAATTAAAATACAATGTATTCCGATACCAGGTTACCACTAAAAAGCTGGAGTACCTTTCCGATACTGCAATATATTCCTGTGATTATTCTCCGTCTGAAATACCTGTCCTGCAATCGGATCCTTCCGGTCGAATCTGGCTTGTAACCCGAGAGCATTTATTCCGGCTGGACGAAGATCGAAAATTAAAGCTGCAGTTAAAAGCTGCTGACCATTTCAGAACGGAGGGAATGGCATTTGGAAGGGACGGCACCGGGATCCTTGCCGACGGACAGGAGCACGCCTTATATTATGATCCCAAGAAAGATGTTTGGCACAAACTGATGCATCAGGCTTACCACATGCCGGAAAAGTTCGGGTTTGATGATGCAGGAAACATATATGCTTCTTTCAATTACAAATTCGAGTATGGTTGCGGAGACAAATATCAAATTGCAGAACCCGGATTTTGTCGTCTCGCCTTTTCGGATGCCGGACCGGAGTTCATTAAAATTCCGAACGGTCCCAACCCGCGCATCCTCTCTATGGCGCCGCATCCGAAAGGACTACTTATCGGGACAAGCGGGAGCGGAGCGGTTTTGCTGGAGATAAAATAGCGAACCGAGAAGCAGAGCAAAGCTCACTTCTCAGCAAGGGGGCATGCTTCATCTTCTTGCCCTGGTTCTTTCACTTATTTCAGGACTATACTCAACAAACGGTATTCCGAGTTTAGCTGCCAGCTCTTTAGCGCTTTCCATTGCAGATTCTCTTTTTTTATGTCGGCCAACTCTAAGCTTTTGTCTATGGGATTTGTTAAGTAAAAAAATATCAAAGTATTTGTCCGTACTTGTCATGGAACGATTTGATCCGCTGTATGTTGTATAACTCTGCCTTGTAGTTAAAATAGCCAGGTTTACGAACTCACCAAACGGCTTCCATTTTCCGTTATTAATAAAATATATTATTGTGTACTCTTTATACTTTTTGTCCTTTATATCTATTTGAACGCCCGTCCCAGTAAAACATACAAAACAAGCCGCAGCAATAAGACCGATTCCAATAAAAATGTTACCGAGAAGGAAGAGTACACCCAGGCCAAGAATCACGTACCCGGCAATAACCGCAGTTGGGGAAAACGCCTTTCCTAATTTGTTGTCGATTATTTCGCTCATATTCATTGCCGGAAAAGCCTGGCCTTCTTACTACAAGTTACGTTAATCCGGGGAAATGGTTCTGTGGGCTGGTTTTGAACTGGTCACATGGTTCGGTGTCGTAGCTCGTCGAGCTCGCTACTCTACTCACCATGACGCCATTGTTTTCGGTCAGGGGGTCGCGCCTCGTTTTCCCACGGCGCGTCGAGCGAAGACGAGACGGCGCTATTAGTCCCCTTATTTTCCTGAATGCCCGTCATAGTGAGCGGAATACCGAGCCAGGCGAGGTATGGAGCCGAACTACGACTAACACGATTGCTCGACCTAATTGTTTAATCCTTTAACAAGTACTCCCTCACATACTCTCCCACTCCGCTTTCCAGGGAATAAAACTCCTTATCATACCCGATGCCCCGCAGCTTCTCCATATTCGCTTCGGTAAAATACTGGTATTTGTCGCGGATGTCAGATGGGGTGTCTATAAATTCAATTTCTTGTTTAATGTTCAATGTTTTAAAGATCGCATTTGTAAGATCAAGAAAAGTACGGGCTTTGCCTGAGCCGAGATTGTAGATCGCAGAATTTTTCCTGTGATGCAGGAAGAAATAACAGACAGCCGTAACATCTTTTACATAGATAAAATCCCGTAACTGTTCCCCATCCTTATATTTTGGGTTATGCGAACGGAATAATTTCACATTCCCGATTTCTTTGACCTGGTTGTATGCGTGAAAGACCACAGACGCCATTCTTCCCTTGTGGTATTCATTTGGTCCATACACGTTGAAGAACTTCAGTCCGGCCCAGAAGGCCGGTGTTCGTTTTTGTTGTAAGACCCACTTATCGAAATCATTCTTGGATTCTCCGTAAGGGTTCAATGGCTTCAACGAATGGATGATGCTATGATCGTCAGAATATCCCTTCTCCCCCGCCCCATACGTAGCGGCTGAAGAAGCATACACGAGCGGAATTCCGAATTCTGTACAGATATTCCAGACCTCTTTTGAATAATTGAGGTTCAACTTGTCGAAAACCACCTTACTGAATTCCGTTGTATCCGTTCTCGCTCCAATGTGAAAGACAAACTGCACAAAACGTTGATTCTCTCTCAGCCATGCGCTGAATTTATCACGATCAATCTTTTTTGAGTACTTCTTCCCGGCGAGATTCTTCTCTTTTTTTCGATCTGAAAAATCATCCACAAGGATAAGGTCGAAGAACCGCTCTTCATTCAGTTTTCTCACCAAACAACTTCCGATGAATCCGGCAGCTCCCGTTACAACGATCATTTCCTAAAGATATTAACTTAAAATATAGTCGGTTCTCATTTCACGAATAATATCCTTCTCCTTTGCCTTTCTGAATAACAACTCCACCGCTTTCCTTCCGTCGGGACCAAGTTCTATGCTGTAGGTATTCACGTAAAGATCAATGTGCTTATTCATCACTGCCTCATCCATCTCTGTCGCATTTGCCCTGACAAATGGCATTGTCCCTTCCCTGTTCGCGAATGCATGGCGTATACTGCTGCGAATTATGTCGTCGATTTTGAGAAGAACCTCCCGCGGAAGTTTCCTTGAAGCTGCGATGCCACCAAGCGGGATCGGGCAGCCTGTTTCTTCTTCCCACCATTCACCAAGGTCGATGATCTTTTTTAGTCCTTTCTTCTCATAAGTGAACCTGTTCTCGTGGATGATGACACCTGCATCTGCTTTTCCTGTCAATACCGCTTCTTCGATCTTTGAAAAAAGCATGCTCTCCTTCTTCTGCGCATTAGGGAAACGTAGCGAGAACAGTAAATTTGCCGTTGTAAGCCTTCCCGGAATAACAATTTTCAGTTCTCCTCCTGCAAGCTCTTCTTTTGTGATCACTCTTTTTGAGATCAGCAGGGGACCGCATCCGAATCCAAGAGCAGAACCGGAATTGAGCAATACATAGTTATGAAGATATCCTGCCAGGGCATGAAAACTCAGTTTTGTGACGCTGAGCGCTCCGGCAGCAGCCATCTTGTTCAGTGTCTCCACGTCTTCCATCACCACTTCAAATTCGATCCCGGCCGTATCGATCTTCTTATTTACGATCGCATCGAAAATAAAACAATCATTCGGACAAGGACTAAAACCAAGGGTAAGCCTCATAAAGAGTTCAATATCTCAAACGTTTTAAGCGTAAGATTCTTCATCGCCGAAGCAATTTCCCACTTTTCTTTATTCCGTCGCTCTACATAATTTGATACTGCCCTTACCTGGGCATACGGAACTCCCGAACGCTGACAGGCGTACATAAACGCGGCACCTTCCATGCTTTCAACGAATGGATTAAGCCTTTCAAAAACACGCTCTATAGAAGGATCATTTCCATGAACCGTATTGACGGTAATGCCATGCACAATGGGAAGTTTCGCCACTACCGGATTATTCCAGGGAGTTTCATTGATGATCTCATACGGTCCGGGTAAATTCAAAGAGGGAAATGGAATAAATTCATCCCCATCCTCAGCGCCCATTTCAGAAAAAATATCTTTTGTTACATGTACGATAGATCCGGGTCGGATATCCTTAAAAAAACTTCCCGCCAATCCTATATTAAGCGCTACATCATACGTTTTATGAAGCGCGTTTCCGATCCCAAAGGCTGTTGCTGCAATGCCAACACCCGTAACAAGAATTTCAACCTCCGCGTTCTTCAATTTAAGTGTTCTTGATCCCGGCTGCTTTATCATCTCCAATACCGGATCCACCTCTTCCTTCGTTGCGACAACCAACAATATCTTCATGCCTCAAATTTACCCATTTTAGCTGCCAAAAAACGAGGGTACGATGGTAAAAAACCTATTATCTTTACACCATGATCTACCTTACACGAAGGGAAAATTTCAACGCGGCGCATAAGCTTTATCGTCCCGACTGGACGGAAGAGCAGAACCAAAAGGAATTTGGTAAATGCGCCAACCCGAACTGGCATGGTCATAATTATTCGCTTTTCGTGACAGTGAAAGGTGAAGTAGGCCGGGACACCGGTTACCTGGTCAACCTGAAAGACCTGAGCGCATTGATCAAGACTCTCATTACAGATAAGCTTGATCACAAAAATTTGAATCTTGATGTGGATTTCATGAGAGGTAAAATGGCGTCCACTGAGGTGTTGGCCGTTGCTATATTTGAACAACTGAAGAGTCCTGTTTCTAAACTTGGCGGTGAGTTGCATTGTGTGAAGGTGCAGGAGACGGAGAATAATTTTGTGGAATACTACGGAGGCAATAAGCTGATGTGATAATGTGATAATGAAGGAAGAGAAGGATATAGAGAGAATGAAGGGGCATTATAGTGCCATTTTGGAAGCGCTTGGGGAAGATGTGAATCGCGAAGGATTGTTGAAGACGCCGGAGCGAATTGCGAAAGCGATGAAGTTTCTTACGCAGGGATACGCTATGGATCCAAAGGCGATCTTGCAATCGGCCATGTTCAAAGATCCGTATCAGCAAATGGTGGTTGTAAAAGACATAGAGCTTTATTCCCTCTGCGAGCATCATTTACTTCCATTCCTTGGAAAAGCGCACATTGCATACATTCCGAACGGCACCATTGTCGGGTTGAGCAAGATCCCCCGAGTAGTGGAAGCTTTCGCACGAAGGCTGCAGGTACAGGAACGACTTACCTACGAGATCCGCGATTGCATACAGGAAACCTTAAAACCGATAGGCGTTGCAGTTGTCATTGAGGCAGCCCACCTTTGCATGCAGATGCGCGGAGTGCAAAAGCAGAATTCTGTGACAACTACTTCTGCATTTACAGGGCAGTTCCTGGAAGATACGACACGGAAAGAATTCATATCGCTGATCTCGAACAAACTTCACTAGAAATGAAAGCCTATATTTTTCCGGGTCAGGGATCGCAATTTCCGGGGATGGGAAAGGATCTGTATGAGAACAATGCTCAGGCAAAGGAACTATTTGAACACGCCAACACTATTCTTGGCTTTCGCATCACGGACATCATGTTCAGCGGCGTCGAGGAAGAGCTTAAAAAGACCAACATAACCCAGCCCGCCATTTTCCTGCATTCCGTTGTGATGGCACTTTCCCTTGGAGAAAGTTTCAAACCCGGCATGGTTGCAGGACATTCCGTAGGGGAATTATCCGCCCTCGCAGGCAACGGAACCCTGAGTTTTGAGGATGCGCTGAAACTGGTTTCCATCCGTGCCCGTTCCATGCAAAAAGCATGTGAATTGAACCCCGGAACTATGGCAGCCATTTTACAACTTGATGAGAAAGTAATTGAAAATACCTGCGCAGAGATAACAAACAGCAGCGGAGAAACAGTTGTTGCCGCGAATTATAACTGCCCGGGGCAACTTGTGATCTCCGGATCAACTGCCGGCGTATCGCTTGCTTGCGAAAAACTGAAAGCGGCAGGCGCGAAGCGCGCCTTACTTTTGCCTGTGGGCGGAGCTTTTCATTCGCCGCTAATGGAACCGGCAAGGGTTGAGTTTGAGATCGCAGTCCGTGAAACGATCTTCAGAAAACCATCATGTCCGATCTATCAAAACGTGAATGCCTTACCTTGCTCGGATCCGGAGGAGATCAAAAAGAATCTCGTTGAACAGATCACCAGTCCTGTTCGCTGGACACAAACTATTGAACGCATGATCACTGACGGAGCAAAGCATTTCATTGAGGTTGGACCGGGTAAAGTGCTTCAGGGACTTGTGAAAAAAGTGAATAAAGAGGTTGAGGCAATCAGCCCCTGAGTTAGCCGGCGATGATCTTATTACGGAGTTCTTCCGTTTTCTTTCCGACCGTTTGAATTTCCTTTTGGCTGATCTCAGACTTTACTTCCAGGTTGTCGTAAACGGATTTGATTCCCTGTAATTCAGTGATCAGCTCTCCGAAATACGCATCGCTTTTGAACTCTGCAAGCAGGTCGAGCAATTTATTCAGGTGTCCTTTCTGTTCCCATATCTTAACGTAGAGCGCTTTGTTTGCATCGTCCCTCGGGACATCTCCCAGCGTTTTAATTGTAGTATGCAATCCTTCCAACCAGCTTCCCACAACCACTAGGCTGGCCAATCCGATCCGCTCGTTCGATTTAAGGGTTTTATCCACTGCAGCATAAGAAGAAAACACAAGCGATTCAAGTGAATCCTTATTATTCTTGTATTTCTCAAAGTTTGTAAGCGCTCGCTGGTCGAACGCGATAGGAATACCGAGATCATCAGCCAGCTTTTTCGTTGATTTCAGATACCCTCCTACTTCCTGGTACTGTTCAAAGCAAATAGCATAAGCCAGATCTCCGCCATAAATGCCGAGATTGAGCGCTTTGTTGTTGTTCTGAGAGTACTTGCTGACAGATGAGGGAGTGTTAAGAAATTCCTTTTTAAATACTGCACCGGAAGCAGTGAGTTTTGAAAGGATATCAAAAGGGATCGGAATGTTTCCGATGGTAAGGTCATATTTGAACTGGACCAACTCATCTGCCGTGTTCTTTACCGTGTCCTGTCCGTTTCCATCCTGTCCATTGATCACAGTGTCCGTATCGCTGCTTCCGCAGGAAATGAAAAAAAAGAGAGGACTTGCAGCAAGACAGAATACGCAAACAAAACGAAGCATGAGATATTTTTTACAAAACTACAATTTTACCGGTTCATTTGAAATAGCTGAAATTGTGATTGTTCTTGATATCCTTAAGCGACTCAAAGATCAGTTTTACAACATTCTCAACGTCTTTTTTATGTACGGATTCAACCGTTGTATGCATATAGCGCAGTGGCAATGAAATAAGAGAGGAGACAACGCCACCACCAATGAATGCGAAGGCATCCGTGTCCGTACCTGTACTCCTTGAAACGGCTTCCCGCTGGAAAGGAATGTTCTTTCTCTGCGCCGTAAGAATGATAAGATCAAGCAACTTATTGTGAACGGCCGGACCGTATGTAAGAACCGGTCCTTTCCCGCATGCAATATCGCCCTGGGAATATTTATTCATCATAGGAGTCTGGGTGTCATGGCAAACATCGGTAATGATGGCCACATCCGGTTTGATCTTCTTCACGATCATTTCCGCGCCCCGTAAACCCACTTCTTCCTGTACAGAATTGGTGATATATAGACCAAAAGGCAGTTTTGTTTTAGTTTGTTTAAGCATCCTGGCGACTTCTGCTATCATGAACCCGCCCATACGATTATCAAGGGCACGACCAACATAATACCTGTCATTCAGCTCCATGAATTCATCTTCATATGTGCAGACACAGCCGATATGAATACCCATTTCCTCTACTTCCTTTTCGCTTGCTGCTCCCACATCAAGGAATATGTTTTTCAAAGAAGGATGCTCCTCCCTGAGCGGATCCCGGGTGTGAATGGCAGGCCAGCCAAAGACCGCTTTCACGACGCCGCCGGGGGTATGGATATTCACCCGCTTCGAAGGCGCGATCTGGTGGTCACTTCCCCCGTTCCTTCGCAGGTAGATAAATCCTTCCTTTGTGATGTAATGCACAAACCAGGATATTTCGTCGCAATGCGCCTCAATCACTACCTTAAAAGCTGCTTTGGGGTTGATCACCGCTACTGCCGTGCCGTAATTGTCGGTGAAGTGGGTATCACAGAAAGGTTTGATGTATTTAAGCCACATTTCCTGTCCCTTGGATTCAAATCCTGTAGGCGAGGCATTATTGAGGTATTCCCTCATGAAGGTCAGGGCGCCGGGAGAAAAAAGGCTCTTGTTTTTCTTTTTGCTTTTTTTAGGCATACGTTTTGTATTGGTCATGGGGAAAGGCCTCAAAGTTACTATTTTCCCTAATAGAAAAGAGCCGGTTTTAAGCAGGCTTTATCGGGCAGATTCCAGCATTGATAGGCCTTTCGGAGGGCTTGAACGGAGGGCTGCCCCGTTACTATTTTGTTTAAAACTTATTTCAGGTAAATACAGTAATTTTAGTTGTTTTGAATCCCTTAAAAGCTGAAAAATGAAGAAGATCACATCCCTGCTTTTCACACTCCTGTTTGGAGGAATATTGATGGCACAAACGAAGGGCGCGCCAAAAAAGCCATCCGGTCCTTTGGATACAAAGATATATATCATCGAAATATTCCTGGACGGTAAGGACAAAAAGTGGAATGATGATGACATCAAGTTCAACAGCGGGAAGTTCAAATCCGCGCTTTTTGCGGACTGGGAATTCGGCGCAGCTTTGTACGAAGGGACTGTGATCGATTCTACTTCTGAAAAGAACATCATTATTTTCTCATGCGAAACCAAGCCTAATCCCAAAAAGGAGATCATGATCTGGAGCGGAACGGTTACAGGTAAAGAAATAGAAGGCACCATTGAACTGCAGAGTTCGAAGGGAAAGACCATGAAATCCTATAATTTCGCGGGTGCAGAAAAGGAAAAGAAGACGACACAGAAGAAGTAATGCCCCTTGAATTTCCTGATGAAATATTTCGTCAGAACCGGCTTTTTGCCTCTTATTAGCCCTTGGCGGTATGCCACCAATGAAGTATCTTAGTCAGCCTTTTTATATCCTCCTATCATGAAACATCTGCTCCTTTCCTTCCTGGTCATCCCGTTGTATTTCAATGCCCAGGACACCGTGAAGGTGAACACCATCCCCAACCAGGATGCCGAAAAATATTATAATGAAGGCATAAGCGCCTATGCAGCACGGACATTCGAAAGCGCCATCAGCAGTTTCACCCAGGCCATCACCCTGCGGCCTGATTTTGAGAAGGCATACTACAACAGGGGCATTTGCAGATACGAGATGAAGGATCTTAGCGGTGCGATCCAGGACGAGACGAAGGCCCTTGAACTCAACCCTCAAAACGACCAGGCATATTATTACAGGGGACAAGCGTACTACGCCCAGGGGAAGAAGGATGATGCTGCGGCGGACTACACGAAAGCAATTGGTCTTAACGGATCGCATGCGCAAGCTTATTATTATCGGGGAGGGATCAAATTTGAAAACCAGGATTACAAAGGAGCCATCACCGACTTTGATAACGCGATCATGAGTAAACCGGATTATGCGTATGCCTTCAACGACCGGGGAAGCGCAAAAAGATTGCTTGAGAATTATGACGGGGCGGTCCTGGATTATAACAAGGCCATCTCACTTGATCCGAAACTGGCTTTCGTTCTCAATAACCTTGGCAGTGTCCTGAGAAAAAAAGACGATCCTAAAGGGGCGATCGCAGCGTATGACAAATCGATCCAGATAAAACCCGATGCCCAGACATTCAATAATCGTGGCAGCGCCAAATTTGACGCCGGTGATTATGCAGGCGCCATCAAAGATTTTTCAGAGGCGATCAAAATGAAGTATGATTACACATACGCCTATAATAACCGCGCGGGAGCCAAGATCCGTCTTAAAGATTACAAAGGCGCGGTAGCCGACTGCGACTTTGCGATAAAACTCAATGATAAATACGGCTACGCCTATCTCAACAGGGGCATTGCGAAAGAAATGTTGCGTGATAAAACGGCCTGTGACGACTGGAAAAAAGCCTCTTCGCTTGGCGTAGAGACCGGTAAGTCTTACGGCAGTGATTGTAAATAATAATCAGTTTCAAGGAAATCATCCCATGAAAAAAATATTCCTCCCCATTTCGATCCTTCTCGTCTTCAGCAGCTTCGCGCAACAAAATGTTGAATTCAAGAAAGAGAATTTCAAGGACAAGAAAGAACAGCTCAAGGAAGCGCTTAAGAACATTGATATCGGCGATAAGTATTATGATGAGGGCGACAAGCTCATGCAGGAATATTTCCGGAACGGGCTGGTTGACAAAAATCTTAAATTCGGAGGGTTCCTTTATTTCCAGGCGCAGCCGTATTTTCTCAAGGCGCAGGACTTTAACCCCAACAATGCCCTAAACAACCTCAAGGTCGGCTTAGGTTTCCTGTTCTCTCCGTTCAAGTGGAAAGCCACACCTTATCTCGAGAAAGCATACCAGCTCCATGCGGCTGTGTCAGAAGATATTCACTATTACCTCGGTCGCGCATACCATCTGACAAAACAATGGGATAAAGCGATCAATGAATATACAGCGCAAGTGAAACTTTACCAGGTGGAACCCAAAGGAAAGGATTTCCGTATTGCGGATATCAATAAGAAGATCCTTGAGTGTAAATACGGGCTCGACTTTGAAAAAAGTCCCATCCGCGCTTTCATTGACAACATCGGACCGGAAGTGAATTCTTCGGATCCTGATTATGGCCCGGTGATATCTGCCGATGAATCGGTGATGTTCCTTACCTCACGACGTTCCAACTCCACAGGGGGTCAACAGGACCCGAACGATGGAAAATACCTGGAGGATATTTACATCTCCAAAAATATCAACGGCAGATGGACCATTGCCATCAACGCAGGCAAACCAATTAACTCTGAAGTGCATGATGCAACCGTAGGCTTATCGGCCGACGGACAGACGCTTCTTATCTATCTTGACGATAATGGGGATGGAAACATCTATGAGTGTGAACAGAAAGGAGATTTCTGGAACAAGCCGGAGAAGTTGTCCTCCAATATCAATACCAAGAAACACGAATCATCCGCATCTCTTTCATCAGACGGAAACATCCTTTATTTTGTTACGGATGTAGAGGCGGACGGCAGCTTAGGGAAGCATGATATCTGGATGTCGAAACGGGATGAGAAGGGAAAATGGCAGAAAGCAGTTAACCTTGGAAATACCATCAACACACAATACAACGAAGAATCCGTATTCATTCACCCCGACGGCAAGACGCTTTATTTTTCATCTGAAGGGCACTCCTCATCCGGGGGCTATGATATTTTCAAATCGGTCTGGAATGAGAATGCCAAAAAATGGTCGGTGCCTGAGAATCTTGGGTACCCTGTGAACAGTCCGGATGACGATATCGATTTCGTATTGAACGCCAGCGGAAGGCATGGTTATTATTCTTCATTTAAGACAGATGGTTACGGAGAAAAAGATATTTATATGATCACTTTCCTTGGCAAAGAGAAACCTCCAATCATCAATACGGAAGATAACCTGCTGGCCAGTCTTGCCGCGCCTGTGAAAGAGGTCGTTGCTATGCAGAAGCTGGAGATCGTTTCTGTCGCGCTTACCATTTTGAAAGGAACGATCACGGATGCCTTCACTAAAAAAGTTTTGGATGCGGATATTGAGCTCGTGGATAACCAGTTGAATAAAGTGATAGCAACGTTCAAATCAAATTCTGCCACGGGAAAATACCTTGTCTCGCTTCCGGCAGGTAAAAACTATGGTATCGCCGTTAAAAAAGACGGATACCTGTTTCACTCAGAGAATTTCGACATTCCCAATACTGCTTCCTACCAGGAGATCGTGAAGGATATTGCCTTAAAGAACATTGCAGTGGGAAGTAAGATCGTCCTCAGGAACATCTTCTTTGATTTTGATAAGTCAACTCTCAGGCCTGAATCCAAGACGGAGCTCGACAGGCTTATTGCTCTGTTAAATGATATTCCCACCATGAAAATTGAGATCTCCGGTCACACAGACAGCAAGGGTTCTGATGAATACAACATCAAACTTTCTCAAAGTCGTGCGCAGGCTGTTGTCGATTACCTGATCAATGCGGGCATAGGAACAGGAAGGCTAAAAGCAGCAGGTTACGGTGAAACAAAGCCTATGGACACGAATGAAACGGACGAAGGAAGGCAGAATAACAGGAGGACGGAGTTTGAGATCCTTAGCAAATAAGTGGAAGTGGAAGTGGAAGTAAGAATGAGGGTTGCCGGGACATATTTACTGTTACTTGTTTCTATGCTCATTGCCGGTTGCGATCCGAATGCGGGGAAGACTCCATATAAACTTCATGTTCAGCTTGAAATAACACCAGGACCGGAAGCGGATGGTGGCGGTGAGAAGTGTTTTACCACCGCAAGAAATGAGATCATCAAACGGTTCACGGCCCTTGGTGTTGGTGAGAACAATGTGATCATTGAACGCAAAGGGAATGTGCTTGATATAATCGTGTTGGGCGCCTATGCCATACCGGAAGACGTTGCAGCCTACAGGAATTTCTTTCTATTCCCGGAATCCTACCAGGTATGGGAAACGTACAATAATGAGGATTTCTTCAAGTACCTGAGCTATCTTAATTCATCATTCGGACCTGATGATGAGTTGCGCCTTGACGGCGAAGCTACGAGCGATACCAACAGCCCCACTCCTTCAGCATTCAGTTTGACTGAAGGTGATACTGCTTCTCATGGAACTGTTTCTTCAGCAGGTGATAATGCATTATTAAACATGCTTCACCCCAATATTGACGCATCAAATCAGTTAGCGGAGGGTCCGGTTGTTGGGATCAGCAATATCTTAGACACAGCCACAGTCATGACCATTCTCAGAAAGGGAATACAGGACAGTGTACTTCCACAAACGCTTGTTCTTAAATGGGGGGAGAATAGCGGAGCGGCTTACGGCAAGAGGGAGTTTATTTCTCTTTATGCGCTCAGAAGGTCAACACCGGAACATCCGCATGCCATCGATGGAACCGGAATTGCAAGCTCAAACATTGAAAAGAGCGAATACGGCGGATACGTGATCAACTTTCAATATAACGACGGGCAGTCAAAATCCTGGGAGATCATAACGGGTAAGAATTCCGGCAAATACCTCGCTATGGTACTGGATAACTTCGTGGTGATGTCGCCGGTGGTTCAAAGCAAGATCGAAGGTGGAAAAAGTGTGATCACAGGAAATTTTTCCGAATTCGCGGCAAAGAGCATTTCTGTTTTCCTGGGCTCAGCGATGCTTAAGGGGACTTCAAAGGTGTTGAGCTTTGAGTACGAAGTTCAGAAGAATTAGATCCCTCAGAAGCAGTACTTATTCTCATTCAGCATCTTCGCCGCTATCCTTCTCCTTGCCTCCTTGTTATTATGAGGATCCGTTTTTGTGAAACGTTTCAATCCCATCAGCATCATACGCTGTTCGTCCCCGCTCGCAAATGAGTTGATCGCCTCTTTCCCTTCCTTATGAATACGGTCCCCCGCATCTGAAATATACACCCGCATCATATCGATCTGTTCTTTGCATGAGGCCTCACCTTTCATCCCAACCAGTTTCTCAACGCGCAATTGTAAAGATTCCGCAACATAAATATCGATCAGCATATTTGCGATATTCATCAGCACTTCCTGCTCTTTGGCAAGTTCCATCATCAGTTTCTGAGCTGCTGAACCGGCAACCATGAGCGCTGCTTTCTTAAAGTTAATAAGCGCTCTTTTTTCCGCAGCAAAGAGAGCGCTGTCAGGATCGCTCATATCCGGAATGCTCATCAATTCTCCAGCAACTTTCATGGCTGGTCCCATCAGATCGATCTCGCCCTTCATGGCGCGCTTGAGTAACATATCAACGATCAGCATACGATTGATCTCGTTCGTTCCTTCAAAGATCCTGTTGATGCGGGAATCACGATAAGCACGATCCATGGGCGCATCAGCGCTGTATCCCATGCCGCCGTAGATCTGAACACCCTCATCCACCACGTAATCAATGCACTCCGACCCAGTGACTTTCAGTATTGCCGCTTCCGGTGCGAACTGTTCTACTCCTTTCAATATGGCTTTATTTTTTTCCATGCCGCCGGCGGCGAGGGCATTGATGGCATCCTCTATATTCTGAGTGGCGCGATATAATGCGGATTCCACCGCGTATGTCCGCATGGCCTGCTCCGCAAGTTTGTATCGTATTGCTCCGTACTTTGCAATAGGACGACCGAACTGCTGTCTTTCATTCGCATAATTAACAGAAAGTTCAGTAACACGTTTTGCTCCGCCCAAAGCTGCCGCAGCTAATTTGATCCTTCCCACATTCAATATGTTCACCGCTATTTTAAAACCATTCTGTCTGTCTGATAACAGATTCTCCACAGGCACTTTACAGTCATTGAAAAAAACCTGTCGCGTAGAGCTCCCCTTGATTCCCATTTTATGTTCCTCAGGATTCAGCGTGATGCCTCCGAAAGATTTCTCGATGATAAATGCGCTTAGGTTCTCATCGTTGTCGATCTTGGCAAAGACAGTGAACACTTCTGCAAAACCGCCGTTCGTGATCCACATTTTCTGTCCGTTCAGTAAGTAATGCTTACCATCTGCAGAAAGTACGGCCTTTGTTTTTCCCGAATTCGCATCCGATCCTGCCCCGGGTTCAGTGAGGCAATAACAGGATTTCCATTCTCCGGAAGTAAGTTTTGGAAGATATTTCTTCTTTTGATCCTCATTTCCGTAATAAAGAATGGGCAGAGTTCCAATGCCCGTATGAGCAGCCAGCGCCACCGCAAAGGAGTGACCTCCGCCAATCGCCTCGGTCCCCAGCATACCCGTCACAAAATCCTTTTCAAAACCACCGTATTGCTCCGGTACATTCAATCCCAGCAAACCCAGCGCTGCAGCCTTATCAAGCAAACTTACCATGAGGCCTTCTTCCTGGGCGTCGATCCGGTCCAATGCCGGCCAGACCTCCTGCTTAAGGAAATCAAGGCAGGATTGCTCGATCATGCGTTGCTCTTCCGAGAATTGCTCGGGGATAAAGATCTCTTCAGCTTTTGTTTCACGGATGAGGAATTCTCCGCCTTTTAGTGTTGACATAAAAACAGGTTTCAGGTTACAGGTGTCAGGTTTCAGACAATTACGGTCTCATAAACATCAACCTCTTCTATAGCATTTCAAATATTCCGGCGGCGCCTTGCCCCGTGCCAACGCACATGGTGACCATACCGTATTTTTTCTTTCTGCGCTTCATCTCACTGAAAAGCTGAACGGATAATTTGGTTCCGGAGCAACCCAAGGGGTGTCCGAGAGCAATGGCTCCGCCGTTTACATTCACGATCTCAGCGTTTAGTTTCAATTCACGCATCACTGCGAGTGATTGGGATGCGAATGCTTCATTCAGCTCAATAAGCTCAATTTGGTCTTGTTTTAGTCCCGCTATTTTTAGCGCTTTGGGAATAGCTGCAACCGGGCCTATACCCATTACGCGGGGTGGAACTCCTGCCGCGGCATAACTCACTAAACGCGCGATAGGCGTAAGTTTATTTTCTTTTAAAAACTTTTCACTGACAACCATCACAAATGCAGCGCCATCCGAAGTTTGGGAAGAATTTCCGGCTGTAACGGTTCCTTTTGCATCAAAGACAGGCTTTAGTTTTGCAAGCGCCTCTTTATTCGTATCAGCACGCGGGCCTTCATCGTTCAATACAATAAATTCCCTGTCCTTCTTTTTTTCAGATTCATCAAGATACGTTTCGTTGATCTTCACCGGCACGATCTCATCCTTGAATTTACCATTGGCGATCGCTTTTACCGCTTTCTGATGAGAAGCCAGTGAAAATGCATCCTGGTCTTCACGACTGACCTTATATTCTTTTGCGACAGCTTCTGCCGTCAGTCCCATTCCCCAATAATAATCCGGATGATCTTTTGCCACATTATAATTTGGCACTATCCTCCATCCACCCATTGGGATCAGGCTCATGGATTCAGCTCCGCCGGCAATGATGCAATCTGCCAATCCGGAATTGATCTTTGCCGATGCAATGGCAATGGTTTCTAGACCTGAAGCGCAATAACGGTTGACCGTAACACCCGGAATTTTATCAGAATTGAACGACATGAGCGAGATCAACCTTGCCATGTTCAAGCCCTGCTCAGCCTCCGGCATGGCATTCCCGACAATGAGATCATCGACTTGTTCCGGCGCAACGGAAGGAAGCGATTTCATGAGATGTTTGATCACCTCTGCCGCAAGGTCATCAGGGCGGGTGAAGCGGAATCCGCCCCGGCCTGCCTTTCCAACGGGTGATCTGTATGCTGAAACTATATAAGCCTTCATTTATCGACGATTCTTCGGCTTCGCTCAGAATGACAAGTTTTCCATTTTTATTCTGAAGCCATTTCTGTCATGGTGAGCCTGCCGAACCACAAATTTACGCAAAAGCGAGGGAGAATGGCCGGGAAATAGGGCCAAACATACGTATCTTTGCCTATGATTTTGCTTCAGGAAGTATGTTTGCCGGGAACATGTGCGCCGTCCAGGACGGTGGAGATCGTTATGCAATTGCTGATCGGGGGTTTCATTGCAGGAACCTTTTTGCAATCCGGCTGGGATAAGCTGAACGATCGTAAAGGCAACCTTGCCTGGATGACCCCTCATTTCGGAAATTCCGGATTAAAGAACTTCATGCCGCTTCTTCTGACTTTCTTAACACTGTTAGAATTGGGTGCCGCGGTCCTGACTATTTCCGGAATGATCGTTTTGGTTATAAAGGATTGTGACTACTGGCTGTTCTGGGGAAATGTAGTTGCCGGAACGGCGTTTCTAACACTCTTCATTGGTCAGCGCATCGCGAAAGATTATGCAGGGGCAGCCGCGATGGTTCCTTATTTCCTGGTTGCCTTGCTGGGGTTGTATCTCAATATGTAATCAAGGCTCCAATATCTGCGTAAGATGATGCTTCATGTGCTTGATGTAGTCTTCAGCAAGCCAGTGCAAGGTACGAAGCTCAGCGTCGTCCTTTCCTGAATCGCATTCCCTGAAATAAACATCTTCGTGCATCATTTCAAGGACATGAGCAATGTGAATGTTCAGCATCCACCAAAACTGAATAAGTGAGATCTTGGGTATACTCTGGTAATGCTGTACCCCTACCCACTCATCCTGGTGGTAATATATCTTTGGAATAGTATCAGTCTGGCCTGCGACAAATCTCCTGTGGTTGTTAAAGGCGCTGTCGATCAGGTGCCCGAGTATTTCCTTCTTCGACCATTTATTTTCTGTAGGCTTATGATCGAATTTTTCATCCGGTATGTTCTTGATCATCAGCGAAGCGTTATTCGCAAGCTCAGAGATCTGTGCGGCAAATCTTTTCATATCATTTCACTTCAAAGGTAAGCATGTTCTTTTCTCCTATGTACGCCTCCAGTTTATCCCCCTCTTTAACGGGACCCACTCCTTCAGGCGTCCCGGTAAAAATAAGATCTCCCGTCTTAAGCGTGATAAATCCGGATACATAACTGATGATGTACTCAAAATCAAAGAGCAGATCAGAGGTGCTTCCGCTCTGAACTGTCTTTCCGTTGATGTTCAATTTAAATGTGATCGCATTCATTTTCCCAAGTTCTTCCTTCCTAACAAAATCGCCCAAAGGAGCGGAACCATCAAAGGCCTTAGCCCTCTCCCAGGGCAATCCTTTTTCCTTACATTTTGCCTGGATATCACGCGCCGTGAAATCAATACCGATACCGATCTCGTCATAATATTTATTCGCGAACTGCTTCTCAATGTTCTTTCCCGGCTTATTAATCTTAAGCACGATCTCCACCTCATGATGGATCTCATTAGAAAATGATGGTAAATAAAAAGGAGCGCCGTCGCGTATGAGGGCAGTCTCAGGTTTCATAAAAAATACGGGTTCCGAAGGAATGGCCGACTTCATTTCCTTCACATGCTCAGCGTAATTCTTTCCTATGCAGATGATCTTCATGATTATTTTGATCCGAAACTCATTCTCAACTTGATCTTTGTTATCACACGTTTTGTATAAAGCGGGAAATCACCCCGCATCATCCAATCGTAATAGGATGGCTCCGCCCGGAAAACGTCTTCTACCCTTTTTCCGTTATGTTTCCCGAAATTGAACACTTCCTCTTTTTTCTCATTGTAAATCACCCTGCCGGCCAGATCCACCACGTTGGTCTTATAAGTGAACTTGTGTAAAAAGTCCACATTCGGCTCCAGTTTGTCCTTGTATCTATCAAGCTGCGCTTCCAGTATCTCCCAGGTTGCTGTAATATCCGCCTCAGCGCTGTGCGCATTGACAAGTTCTTTCGAGCAATAAAACTTAAACGCTGCAGCAAGCGTACGTGGCTCCAGAATGTGAAAAACGTTCTGCACATCCACCAGTTTTCGGTTCTCGAGATCGAACTCAATACCTGCTCTAAGGAATTCTTCGACCAGGATGGGAACATCGAATTTATTCGAATTATATCCCGCCAGGTCGCAGCCTTCTAAATAATTAGCAAGATTCTGCGCGACTTCCTTAAAATGTGGTTTATCCTTCACATCGGCATCGTAGATACCGTGGATCTTCGAGGTGACCTCAGGAATGGGGATCCCCGGGTTGATACGCATTGTATTTACATCCCTTGAGCCATCCGGAAGCAGCTTGAGAACGGATAACTCAACAATACGATCGGAAGCAATATTAACGCCTGTGGTCTCAAGATCAAAGAAGGCGATGGGGCGGGTAAGTTTCAGATTCATAATCAAGGCTACTTTTTCAGATAAAAATTCTTTACTACCTCCGGTTTGAATCCGGCAAAGTCGAAAAGAACGATATCTTCTTCGTAGATCTTATATCCATCCGCTTCAATGGTAACATGCCATTTGCCCGGTGGAAGAGCCATGACATAATAACCTTTGCTTCTTTCCGGATTGTAGGTGCCATAGGGCTCATTCGTTTTTTTATTCTCAACATGGATGATGGCATCGCGAAGTTTAACTGTGCTGTCCCCGATAACGTGTCCGCGAAAAATAGTCTCCTTTCCCTCAACTTCGTTGAAGGTTACTTTGTAAATATCCAGGTCCCCAAGTCCTTCCTCACGCATGGCCGACATATATCCTATCCTGTCGCCTGTAATAAAACTGATATTCATTTCATCTTCGGCGGAATTCACAGGAAATCCCAGGTTCCTGGGCTTAGACCATTGTTGCTCCTCTTCTTCCCAGACCGATTTGAAGATATCAAAGCCACCGATACTTGAATGACCTTCCGAGGCAAAATAAAGCGTTTTCCCATCGGTGGAGAGGTGCCCGAATTCCTCTTTGAATTTTGTATTAACATTCGCTCCCAGGTTCTGTGGCAAGCCCCATTCATAAATAACTTCTCCCTCTGCGTTGCTCTTCGGAACCTGACGGCACATGTAAAGGTCTGTCTGACCGAAATTATCCGGCCTGCTGCTGCTGAATATTAATATCTGACTGTCGCCCTCCGGAGAGGTCCAGATTGAAGCTGCTGTCTCAAAACCGGAATTGATCTTGTCATTGAGAGGCTGCGACTTCAGGAAGGCCGCTTTGCTGTTCAGCCGTTTCGACTGATGAATATCTCCCATTATCTCAATATGATCGATGTAGAACAGAACGTTCGTTCCGTCAGCAGAAAGATCGGTTGCCTGTTCATCAAGGGCCGTATTGATATTCCCTCCTATGCTTGCGGCCTTGGACCAGACCTCAGCTTTCTTGGTAATGATATAAATGTCCGAGGGATAAAAACCATCCACCTCAGGTCCTGCAGAGGATTTTCGCCTGGTGGTGAATACAAGTGTCTGATCATCCGGCGTTACATAAGGATAATAATCCGGATCTGGAGAGTTGACCAATTTCCCCAGATTCTCAAACGTGACATCAAGCGGACGTTTAACAAGCTCCTTTCCGTTCACACATTGCTGGATCAGCCGGTCGATCTCCTCGGCCTTCTTTGAGTTTTTTTCCTTGTACTTATTATAGGCATGTATGGCCTTATCGAACTGGTTACCGAAATGATATGCCCTTGCCAGGTCGAACCATGCGTCGTAGTCGAATTTATCCTGCGCGACAACAAACTCCAATAAAGGGATGGCCTTTGCTTTTATCGAATGAGAATTGAGGTAACAGCGCGCAGCTTTAAAATTAAAATCGGGGTTTTTCGGTTCTTTTTTAAGTAGCAGGAGGTAAACGTTCAGCGCGGCTTTGTAATTCTTGTTTCCGTAGTACTTTTCTGCCAGGTCCGGGTCTGCCTTAAGTGTACCCTGCGCACGCAGATCGGACATAAAAATGACCAATAGGGGAAAAAGCAAATATCGTACGCACGTGTTCACGAATAGTCGTTTCCGCTATTAGTTCAAAAGGCCTGCCAAGTATGCAAAAAAATGAAAAAATAGCCACATATACAATACAGGTAAACTGGTCGAAATTAAGGGGTTATTGGTCGAAATTTACCCCATAAACTGGCGCTCTTTTCGGCTATTTCACGTAGATCTTGGTGTACTGAAATTGCTCGTATTGCTCGCGGTTCTCTATGTAATCGCCTTTGTATTCAGGTCCTCTGACCTTGTAAAATACTTTGAACTCAAGTTTCGAGTGATCAAATCCTCTCGCTTTTAACGCTTTCCTGACATTGATCTCAGCTTCGATGGAACGCGCCTTGGCCAGGTCGCCATTTGTAGCGTAAAGTTTTCCGCCCACAGGGACCTTTGATGCACAGCATGTAATAACCACTTTCACGGAACTATCGGTTGCAAATTCAGCAATGATCTTATCGATCATTTGTGCAAACTTTGCATCTTCTTCAGGAAGGTTCTTTTTGTTGTAGGTGAAATACTTCGCGTAATCAGCGTTAGTTGAATCAGTAATGATCGTTTTAGGCTGACCTCCGTCTGTATTTTTGATCGGGAGATCCTTCTTTACGATTACATCTTTCTTATCATCTTTTTTGTCGTCCTTTTTATCGTCCTTCTTTACAATAACATCCTTCTTGTCGTCTTTCTTATCGTCTTTTTTGTCATCCTTCTTTACGATAACATCCTTCTTATCATCTTTCTTGTCGTCTTTCTTATCATCCTTCTTATTTGTTACAAATTTCGGCGGAAGGCTGTCAGGCGGCAATGGGTTCACAGCATCAGGATCGTAGGCGTATGCTGAAGTTCCATTCAGTATGATCATTTTCATCCAGAATTCTTTTCCATCTTCGTTGAAGTCGATGAAAGGTGTTGTGAAATTCTCAGTATAGACGGTATTCCCGCCCACCTCAAGTGAAAGTGTAAAATTTTTCCCCGGAGGCAGGGAGGAAATGTATTTTCCTGTGATCACATTTACACGGTAATCTTTGACCTCACCTGTTTCACTGTTCGCCATGTGAATGAACAGATCATCCGGCAAGGGATCCCCGCTTAGATTTTTTACATATCCTAAAACCAGCGTTACGGGTTCCACAAACGACTTAGGAATAAGAGCCATATAAATATCCTTCTCGCCAACCGTTCCCTCCCGCATGGATGAGAAATAAGCCCGTCGTCCGTCGGTTGACATCACATAAAAAATATCGTCATCCGTAGTATTGATCGCATACCCGATATTTTCAGGAGCTCTCCATCCACTGTCCGTTTTAGAAGTATAAAAAATATCAAAGCCTCCCATGCTGCGATGGCCCTTGGAAGAAAAGAAAAGAGTGACCCCGTCAGGGTGAATGAATGGAGCATCCTCATCATAAACCGTATTCACTCCGGGTCCAAGGTTTATTGCCTTACTCCATCTTCCGTTCGGAAGTTTGACGCACTTATAAATATCCCTTGCGCCGAAACCTCCTTTACGGTCACTGACAAAATATAGTGTAGATCCATCTGCCGTGACACTTGCATGCGTTTCCCAGGACGGAAGGTTCACATCGGTGATGTCCTCCTTTTCACCACCAACCGGGTCAGGAGATGTCCACTGTATGCCATTCAGTTCGCAGACCCAGATACCACCGTCTCCCATCGGATCCCTATATATGTAAAGTTCCGCGCCGTCAGCCGAAACACCAATCGTAGCTTCGTGTTCGTAGCTGTTGATCGGCTGGCCAAGATTTTTAGCAGCACTCCAGGTGCCATCCTCTTTCCTTTCGCAAAACCATATATCCTCAAAATACTTTCCGTCAAGTGTCTTATTGTCCTCTCCCCCGATCCCACCCGGTCTGCGAGAAGTAAAATAAAGTTGGCTTTCATCAGCGGTGATCACCGGACTGTACTCAGGGAACGCTGAATTGACACTATCGCCAAGGTTTTTTATCACGAAGGCAACAGGCGTTTTCACGAGTTCCTTTCCGTTTTTCGACCAGTCAATTCTATGGTTAATTTCCGTCAGAGCTTCCTTATCCTTCTGATTCACCATGGACCGGTACTTTTCAAACCAGGCTATCGCATCATCAAAACGGTAGTCGAGATGATACGCTTGCGCGAGGTAAAAATAAGCCAGAGCAGGTGCTTTCTTTTCGCTGGGTTCGAATTCTATATACTTCCTCGAGGCATTCTTTGAAGCGCGCTCCAGGTATGGGATGGCTTTAAGTTTTTGGGAAGTGGACTGAAGATAAAGAAAGCCCACTTTGTAATTTACGTTGGCGTTCGTACTGTCCATCTTATAAAGATTCAGAAAGACGTTAAGCGCCGTATCATAAAAACTCTCAAGAATAAGCAGGTTACCCTGTTCAAACTGTTGTCTGAAATCACGTTTATCAACAGGCTGGGATCTCAGGATCCCGCCTATCAAAAACATAAAAACTAACCCAGGAATAATGATTCCCCTGATTTTCATGGCATTAGGATGCATAATCGACTGCAAATTTACCCTATTTGGGGTTACGAATGAAGGGGTATGGCAATTATTATCAACAGGTAAGATGCTCAGTATCTGAGCCTAAGGGAGACGTTATTCTATGATCTTCAGCTCAACCCTTCTGTTCATTTGCATTCCTTTGAGATCCGGCTTTCCGTTTGGAAGGTTATTTGCAGCCACCGGTTTAGTTTCGCCATAACCCTTGGCGATCAACTTGCTTTTATCGGCACCTTTCTTAACAAGGTAATTCACTACGGATTGCGCGCGTTGTTGTGAGAGAAGCATATTGGCCTGGTCATTTCCTTTGGAGTCCGTATGCCCCGAGATCTCAAATTTCAGGAAGGAATATTCTTTCATCAGCTTCAGTATTTTTTCCAACTCAACATTTGATTCTTTGCGAAGCGTTGACTTCCCCGAGTCGAAGAAAAGATTATTCATCACGATCGTTGAACCCACCTTCACGCGTTCCATGATGATGTCCTGCCTTATCTCACTATACTCGGGTTTTTTAGGGACGTTCACGTTCAAACTCTGGAAGAGATAATTATGCGCTTCGAATGAAATGTTGTAATTCTTTCCTCTGTCGAGAACAAAATAGAATAGCCCCGACTCGGAATTTGAATGATAGGTTTCCAATAGTTTTCCGCTCACGTTATCCTTCACAATGATATTTGCTGCAGGTATCGGTGCCCCCGCTGCGTCTTTGATGGTTCCGGTAACGGAAACGGTCCCGAGTGTTTTGCTCTCAAAATTAATGCTCTTAAGATCAACGCCCACTTCGATCTCTGTATAAGCATTCTTTGGATCCACGGTAATGGTTTCAACTATCGGCTGCAGGCTATCGGCTTCGTAGGTGATGCTGTATGTTGTGGCTTTATCGCCGGGATTAAGGATCAGGATGTATTTGCCTGTGACGGAGTTCGGACGAACAAAGGGAAATTCCTGACCGGTATTGATGTCGCGTGCGGTGATCGTCACGCTCGGTGGAAGGCTGTCCGATTTTCCGTTATAGGTGATGAATCCTTTCAGCAAAACCACAGGCTCAACCACCGCTTCCTCAAATCTCAGCATGTATATATCCAGGTCACCCTTCCCACCGGCCTTTCCGGATGCATAATATCCTCTTTTTCCGTCAGCACTGGTTACATAAAAGATGTCATCATCCGTGGTATTGGCAGGATAACCAAGATTTGTAGGGGGCGACCATGCCGTATCAAATAACTGTGCAAAGAAGATATCGAATCCACCCATGCATTTATGTCCGCGTGAAGAAAAGAAGAGCGTTTTACCATCCGGATGCATGAAAGGGGCGTCTTCATCGAAAGATGTATTGATGGTCGGTCCCAGGTTCTGAGCCATGCTCCAGTTCCCGTTGGGAAGTCGTTTCACCCTGTAAATATCCCTTCCGCCATATCCGCCTTTACGGTCTGAAACAAAGTAAAGCGTGTTTCCATCCGGGGTCACGCATGCGCTGGGCTCCCACGCTTTGGTATTAATGTCGGTAGGAATCGTGTTTGTGGATTCGATGCGTTCCGGCGCCGACCAAAGTGATCCGTTGTATTCACTGACCCAGATGTTCCCGTCGCCCTGGTCATTCCTATAGATCAGCATCATGTACCCATCCGCGGAAAGTCCGATCGTAGCTTCATGTTCTATGGTATTCACCGGCAAACCGATCGTTTTGGCGGCGGACCAACTACCGTCTTTAAGTTTCTGGCAGTACCAGATATCTTCGAAGAAGCCGCCGTCAAGTGTGCGATTGTCCATCCCGCCGGTTCCGGGTCTTCTCGAAGTGAAGAATATGAAAGATTCATCTGCTGTAATGACCGGACTGTATTCAGCGAACTCCGTGTTCAGGCTATCACCAAGGCTGGTTATGGTGCAGGCGACAGGCTTTTTGATAAATTCGATGGCGTTGAACGACATTTCTATTGAATGCACAACCTCTGTCAGAAGTTGTTTATCCTTTGTTCCGATGATAGCTTTGAACTTTTCGTAGTACTCTATAGCGCGATCGAATTTGTGGTTGAAATGCAATGCTTGTGCGTAGTAGTAGAAGGCGATCTCCGGGGCGTTCTTTTCGGTAGGCTCATCCTCCATGTACTTTTTGGATGTTCGTGTTATTGCCTTTTCAAGATATGCCTCGGCCTTCGGTTTGTTGTTAGCATTTTTCAGATAGAGTACGCCAACTTTGTAATTGACGTTCGAATTATCAGGATCCATCTCTGCCAGTTTCAAAAATACGTTCAATGCTGTATCATTGAAATTCTCAAGCATGAGCAGGCTGCCCTGCGTAAACAATTCCCTGAAAAGCTTTTTATTATAGGGAGGCTGGGCGCTCCCTGTTAAGAATACCATGACAAAAACCAACAAAAGGATACACTTTCTCATCAAGAGTTTACTTCTTGCCCTTATCTTTCAGGTTTTCCGGCACTTTTATTTGTTCCACAACGTCGAGAGGTCCGTTCACCCCGATCACTTTGAACTCAAATCTCCTGTTCATAGCCATGCCTTTCTTATTCCAGGAGCCATCGGGATTTTTATTTGCAGCAATGGGTTCCTTTTCTCCGTAACCATTTGAGCGAAGTCGTTCCTTCTGGACGCCAGCATCCACGAGGTATTGCACGACGGCGGCAGCGCGCTTCTCAGATAGTTTCTGATTCAGTTCATCGCTTCCCTGGGCATCACAATGGCCGCCGATCTCTGCTACCAGCTTAGGCATTTTCAGCAACAGGTCACGAAGTTTATCAAGTTCCACCTTGGATTCCGGTTTCAGTTTGGCTTTACCGCTTTCAAAGAAGACATTCTTCAATACGATCCTAGAACCAACCTTGATCGGGGCAAGCTCAACCGGTCTTTGTAAGTGCTGGTAACTGGAAGAATCCTTTACGTCCAGGTTCTCAGATTGAAACATGTATCCTTCCGCCTCATAACTGATGTTATAATTCTTTCCGGGGGGAAGGATGAAAACATATTTACCGCTTGCACTATTTGGAAGATATGAGCCTACAACCTCTCCTGTTTCATTGTCCGTGACGGTCACGATCGTTCCCTCAGGAACGCCTCCGAAGATGCTTGTTATCATCCCGCTGAATACGGAGATGGGAAGTTCAACCTGGCCCGGAAGATCTACGAAATAAATATCCATTTCACCGTAGCCGTCCATCTTAAACGATGAATAGTAAGCATGTTTGTTATCCGGGGTTGGGAAGAAAAAGATATCGTCACCCGTTGTGTTCACGGGGTGACCGATATTCTGTGGTGTTGACCAGCCGGTATCCGTAAGGGTTGATACGAAGACATCAAAACCACCCATGGTCCTGTGCCCCTCGGAACTGAAGTACAATGTTTTCCCGTCGGGTTGAAGGAAAGCAGCATCTTCATTGTATTTTGTATTGATACGTGGTCCCAGGTTAAGCGCATGGCTCCATTTCCCGTTCGGTAACTTTACGGAGCGGTAAATATCTAGTCCTCCGAATCCTCCGAGGGTATCACTTACGAAGTAAAGTGTATTCCCGTCGGCTGATAAAGTTGCGCTTGGTTCCCAGAATTTTGTGTTGATCGTATTCGGCAGTTTGATAGGAGCCGACCATTTTGTTCCGCTAAGCGTTGTACTGTAAATGTTTCCGTCACCTCTGTCATCCTTGTAAATAAACAACTGCGACCCGTCGACCGAGATACCGATCGTAGCTTCATGGCCATCTGTGTTGACAGGCAAACCTATATTCTCTGCCTTCTTCCAGGTGTTACCTTCCCTCACGGCAATAAAAATATCCTCGAAAAATGATTCGCTTTTATCCATTAAGCCTCCTGTTGTTGTCGGCCTGCGCGAAGTATACACGATCGTACCCTGGTCGGCCGAGAGCACGGCGGAATAATCCGGAAAAGGAGAATTGATATTCTCGCCCAGATTCATCACTTTGAAATCTACCGGTGATTGCACCAATTCTACGGCATTTTGAACGATCTGTAATTTTCGGTCGATGCCCGCCAGCGATTCTTTATCCTTTTCATCCAGCATCATTCTGAATTTGCGGTACATGGAATCCGCTTTCGCAAATAAGTAATTCAGATGGTATGCATCGCCGAGAGAAACGAAGGCCGAAACCGGGGCCCATTTCTTCTTGAACTTGGTAGGGTCGTAGTTTGGATTTGTTTTTGCGGATGCTTTCTCCAGGTAAGGGATAGCATTTTTCTTTTCGAGCGGACTACTGAGAAGACAGACCCCCACTTTGTAATTCAAATTAGCATTCTCAGGATCCGCTGCAAGCAGATCACGGTAGATCGGAAGCGCGAGTTTATAGAGTGAATCATCAAATAACTTCTCAGCTTTGATATAACGCATGAACGGTTTTTCCTGGGAAAAAGCCGGGGTTACAAAGAAAATAACAATGGTCAGGACAGACCGGAAGTTCAAATGACGCATCATAAGGAGGTATTGGTATCAAATTTCTCCAGGTAATCAGCTACTCGCCGGACAAATTGCCCTCCCAGCGCTCCATCTACAACCCGGTGATCATAGGAATGACTCAGAAACATCATATGTCGGATAGCGATCATATCTCCGTCCGGTGTTTCAATCACTACCGGCTTCTTCTTTATGGCGCCTAATGCAAGTATCGCTACCTGGGGTTGATTGATGATCGGGGTTCCCATGACATTGCCGAAGGTTCCGACGTTTGAAATAGTGTAGGTGCCGCCTTGTATCTCATCCGGCATCAGTTTATTCGTTCTTGCTCTTCCCGCAAAGTCGTTCACCGCTTTGGTCAGGCCAAAGAGATTCATTCTGTCCGCATTTCTGATCACCGGTACAATAAGATTGCCGCTTGGAAGAGCAGTTGCCATCCCTATATTGATATTCTTGCGGATGATGATCTTTGATCCGTCAACCGAGACATTCACCATCGGGAAATCACGAATCGCCCTGCATACCGCATCAATGAATAAAGGTGTGTAGGTTATCTTCTCCCCTTCCTTTTTTTCAAAGTCTTTTTTTATCCTTTCTCTCCATAAAACTAAATTAGTTACATCCGCTTCAACAAAGGAAGTTACGTGCGCTGACACATGCTTGCTCATCACCATGTGTTCAGCAATGAGTTTTCGCATCCGGTCCATTTCAATGATCTCATCCCCACCGCCTGCCCTTATCACGGGTTGCTGATGTTGTGTGCCATTGGAGACCTGCGATGTGTACGAAGTAACCCCTTTGCCTTTTTGGGGGAGGAAAGAGAGAATATCCTGTTTGGTCACCCTGCCATCCTTACCGGTACCCGGGATGGTATCGAGTTCTGCAGATGAAACACCTTCTTTCATGGCAATGTTGCGGACAAGCGGGGAGTAGAAACGTCCGGAAACGGATGGTATATGTTTAATGACCGAGACAGTTTTTTGAATGGTTTTAACCTCGGTGATGACGGGTATAACTTGTTTCTTCTCCGGAACTGCGGTCACGATACTTTCTTTCGAACCGGAAGCAGAATTACCAATCACTGCAACTGCCTTTCCTACCTGTACTATATCACCTTCCTTGAAAAGCTTTTTTACCAGAATGCCTGCCGCGGTGGATGGTATCTCGCTATCAACTTTATCCGTAGCGATCTCAAGTACCGGTTCATCCATGGCCACACTATCTCCTTCATTTTTAAGCCATTTAATGATGGTGGCCTCGATGACACTCTCACCCATTTTGGGCATCAACAATTCAACGTCAGCCATAGACATATTTGGTTCGACTACAAAAGTAAAGGAATACCTCTGATACGCAATATCAAACCTTGCGGCCCAGTTTACGTATCCCCTTGATCATCAGGGAGAGATCATTCCAGGCCCTGTAGTCCCTGGCATAAAGCATATTAAGTCGTTTGATGGTCTCCGTGTTGAGATTATGCCCCGTATCACCCGGATGTAACACCCCCCTTCTGAGATGTGGCAAATTCACCGGAATTTCACCTGGCATTTCTGCAAAACCAACCCAGGATAGTTTTCCGAAAAGAACGCCGAAGCTGTTCACCAGGAATCGTAGCGGATCTTTTACAATAAACATCAATAAAGGCGATCCGGCCAGGCATACGAGGGTAAAAAGAAGATCTATTATCCTTTTGTTCCTCCGGTTAACCGGTTTGGAAACAGAATTTGTCTCAATAACGTACAGATCTCCCGACGTATCGATCGAGTTGCTCCCTATCACCGATAAACTTTCGGGCGGCGCAATCTTGAAATCTATGTCCGGGTTCGAAGGTGAGATCATCTGATCAATGATCACCTGGGCGCTTATGTCTTTCGAACAGAAGATCACTTCCTCGATCTTATATATGCTGCATATCTCGCCTAATTGTGAAAGCGTTCCGGTGAATTCTGCTTTTTTCACTTCTCCCGGGGAAACATAGGCTGTGAAGGAGGCATTCACACCCGATTGCTTAAGCAACTGATCAACCCGGCTGCATTCTTCTATGCTTCCTGCAACAGCGATCCGTTTGGTTGTGCTTCCGTCAAGCCGGAATCTTCCCAAACCGGAAAAATGCAGCAAGGATCTGGAAAGTAAGAGAGAGATGCCTGTCCAGGCAGCGCCAAGGAAGATCATGATCCTTGAGAAACGAAGGGATTCGGGAAGCAAGGCATATAAGACCAGGATAAGCCCTGTGCCAATGATCACGCCCCGGAGGATCTTACTGAGTCGAATGGGCTTATCATAGCCCCCGCTTAAGAAAACGGTGCCAAGCCAAATCAGGATGTAACAGGGCAACACATACCGGATAAACTCTTCAGGGAAAGATCCACCCGCCGTATATTTAAAATTTTCCTCGTAGTAGTTCTTAATGAAATAGATCCCGAAGAACATTACGCAGGCATCAAACAGCGGCAATGCCATACCCTTGATGATGCGGTTGAGAACAGCCACTCCTGCGCGCAGGTAGATCGCAAGGTTGATCAGGAAGGCGAATAGTCCGGCATTGCCTGAAGTGAAATGTTTCTTTGCGAAAATGATCATTGCCTTGTAAAAAACGAATACATAATTCACCGAAGACTTCCTGGTGCTTTCCCCTTTATAATGTATGATCCTGGCTTCCGGATAATAATAGTTGAAGTACCCTGCGCGGAGAATACGATAAGAAAGATCAATATCCTCCCCGTACATGAAAAACGATTCGTCCAGCAAACCTGTCTTATCCAGAACCGACTTCCTCAACATCATGAAAGCGCCCGAGAGCACTTCCACTTTGTGGGTTTGGTCTTTGTTGAGATACCCGAGATGGTATCTACCGAACGCTCTGGATCCTGGAAACAATGCCGAGAGACCGAATATCTTGCAAAATGCTACAAAAGGCGTGGGAAGGGATCGTTTGGATTCAGGAAGAAAAGCGCCTTTCCCGTTGATCATTTTTACTCCAAGCGCCCCTGCATCCGCATGAGCGTCCATGAATGCGATCGATTTCGAAAAAGTATCTTCTTCAACAAGTGTATCCGGATTAAGCAGTAAAATGTATCTGCCTGTGCACAAGGGGATGGCCTGGTTGTTTGCCCCGGAAAACCCTTTGTTCGTGAGGTTCGGGATCAAACGCACTCCCGGGTGTTTTCTTCCCACCATCTCTACCGAACCATCAACAGAATTATTATCCACCACGATCACCTCTCCCCTGACATTTTTCAAGGCACGTGTGACAGAATGCAGACAGTGATCGAGAAAATGTTCGACATTATAATTAACGATGATGATCGAGATATCCATCCTATGCTCAGGATTTGGATCTGAGCGACTGCTCATAAGGCGTACGATTCAAAATGGAGCGGCCCAGCGTGACCTCGTCTGTATACTGCAGATCATCTCCGATGGATACTCCTCTCGCGAGCGTGCTGATACCCACATCGACCCCGGAAAGCTGTTTATAAATAAAAAAGTTGGTCGTGTCGCCTTCCATGGTAGTACTTAAAGCCATGATGATCTCTTTCACTACACCACTGTTTGCGCGTTTGACAAGGCTTGTGATATTCAGTTCGGATGGTCCGATCCCATCCATAGGAGATATGATGCCGCCCAGCACGTGATATAAACCTTTGTACTGACCCGTGTTCTCAATGGCCATTACATCCCTGATATCCTCTACTACACAAACAAGACTTTGATCGCGTTTCGCGGAAGAACAAATGTCACACTTCTTTTCTTCCGTGATGTTATGACACACTTCACACTGCCGAAGCTCCGTTTTAAGCCTTGAAATAAGATCGCTCAGTTTTTGAACGTCGCTAATATCCTTTTGCAATAAATACAGGACATATCGAAGGGCCGTACGTTTCCCGACCCCGGGCAGGCGTGAAAATTCACCTACAGTATCTTCAATTAGTTTCGATGAAAAATTCATTTCGTTGCGATTTTCTTCACGCGTTGCATCTCAAGGAACATTTCGTTGAACCTGCTTATCACTTTCTGCATGAATTCTTCATCGAACATACGCGTCAGCCCTTCTACCCCGCCGGATCCTTCATCTGAAAATTTGAAACACTGTTCCATGCTGCCCGCTTCCATCTTTACAATATACTTTTCATTCATCCTGAATACAGAGATGAGAACGGACGGATGCGGTATCCTGGCTTCAAAACGCATTACCGGAGCGGATTCATGATCGCGTTGAAACCACTATCCTCGTTTTCCTTTTGCAACCTCTTCATGATGGCCTCGGCAAGTTCAGCATGATGATTAAATCCAGACTTAAGGAGCCATCCCTTCGCTTTTGGATCACTGTTCAGATGCGAGGCAACGGCAACCCACTCCGGAGCTTTCATATCAAGGAGAAACTTGATCGACTTCCTTTCCTTGTCGACCGCTTTCAGAAAGGCTGCGAGGATAAAATGCTTTTGTTTCATCAGGAGCTCGAACGCTTCGTCCTTTCCATCGATGATATAAGCCAGTAGCAGGAGCAGCTCTTTATGACCGCGATCCGTAAGCTCCCCGCGCGCCGCTTCGCTGCCATTGAATGCGTCACCGAGCAACTTCAGTACTTCAGGTGTATATTTCATTTTTCTTTTTTACCGCCGATCCTTGCGATCATGCGAATATTGATCAGGCGTCTTGACAAATAATTCGGGATCGCATACTGCCTGTTGGTCACATCCCTGATCCAAAGATACGAGATGGTGTTATTGGTGGCAAAAAGGTTATACACCTCTGCTGTGATCCAGATCGAATTGAAATGTCTGAGGAATTTCCGCTTGAAGAACTTTGAACTGTCCGAGATCAGTTCATACGAAAAGCCGATGTCCGCTCTCCTGTATGGCGGGTATCGCAAGGTATCCTTATACCGATCGAAACTTGGAGGACCAAAAGGCAATCCGGATCCGAATTGAAGATTCAGATGCATTTTGCATCTTGGAAGCCGTGGCAGATAATCCTGGAAGAAAAGTCCAAAGGTCACCAGCTGATCGGTTGGCCTGGGTACGAAACCCGGGAAAACAAGCGCGCTGTCGGCAATGGTGTCATTTGTGGTATACCCCGGTCTGATCTTAACTCCATCGGTGTTATAATAATCATAATATGAATCGCCTTTGACATCTTCCCGTATTGTCATTACAGACATGGTGAACCATGACTCCACACCCTTAACAAATTCTCCGTTCACTTTCATATCAATTCCTGCCGCATGTCCGTGCGCAAGATTCTGTGCGTAGTAGCGGATACGGACGTTATCCACTTCATACGGCACCAGGTTATCCAGGTATTTATAATAGACTTCCGCGATGAATTTGAACGGACGTCTCCACGCTTTGAAGTTAAGATCATATCCCAGTAAGAAATGAAAAGAATTCTGCGCTTTCAGATCCTTGTTCACATTTCCATACACATCGCGCAATTCCCTGTAAAACGGCGGTTGATGGTAAAGACCTGTTGCAGCTTTGAGAAGGATGTCACGCTTGCTGTTTGGCTTATAAGCGAACGAGGCTCTGGGACTCAGCAAGAACTGCCCGTTCAATTCCCACCAGGATGCGCGCAGACCTGCAGTAAAAGAGATCTCCGCCGTATCTTTCGTTTCCTTTGTATAACTGTATTGCCCGTAGCCGCTTAGCCTGCTTGAGCCAAGATCTATTTGCGACTTGACCACATCCTGGAGCTCAATCATACCCGGATCTCCCTGTGGAAGACTGTAGCCGGAGCTATCGAACATCTTCCATTCATTCAAGCGGTCCTCGATAAGTTCGTATTGATACCTGATCCCCCACTCATAGTTTTTTTCACGTTTGATTTCATTCGTGCGATCAAAGAATTTGGTCCCTTTGTGTTCAGCGGAAAAAACCGAAGCATTCAGAAAATTTCGTGCGTGATGCAACAAACCGCCTATGCCAAGATTGTATGCCACATCACCAAAGTTGTCTTTGCCGAGATCCGTTTCAAGCGCATCCAGCCGGTACTGCCCCAGCAGATCGAATGTTTCATACTCCGAAGTATGGAAAGCAGAAAAAATGTAGCGTAATGCGAGATCCTTTTTTTCCGGCCGGTTGATCATGGAAACTGCACCCATATAAGAGCGATACGCATCGATCTCCTGTCCGTCCCAATACACTGTAAGTCGCAATGCTTCATTTACAGTTCCAAAATCTGATTGACGTGTTACCGGTATGATGTGATACCGGTTTGAGGAAATATTTCCCAGGACATTTAATTGCCACTCGCTCCATGTCTGAGTAATAAAAGTCTGGACATCATAAAAGGAAGGTTTGAATTCGCCTTTCGTATCCAGGGCGGTCAGCAAATACTGGCTCGACTTCTGCCGGGCGCCGATCAACCAGGTGAAGAGCCGGCTTTCTGAAGCGCCCTCTACGTGAAAGGATCCCCCTAACAAGCTTGCAGAAAAAGATCCCGCCGGATTCGTTGGTTTCTTGTAGGTGATGTCCATCACGCTGGACATTTTGTCGCCGTACTTCGCTTCAAAGCCGCCCGCCGAAAAGAAAATCGAAGAAACGAGGTCCGGGTTAGCGAAGCTCAATCCTTCTTGTTGTCCGCTTCGCACGAGGAAAGGCCGGTAAACTTCAATATCATTGACATATACAAGGTTCTCATCATAATTTCCTCCGCGCACAGAATACCCGGAGCTCAATTCATTGGTCATCACAACTCCGATCTCCGCCCGCAGAACATTATTGATATCCTGTGAAGGCCCAACCTGTACCGGGAGCACTTCGATCGGGATCTGGATGATGAACTTTCTTCTCTTATCCTTGTCCTCTATGTCCACGGTATTCAGCATGATGTCCTCCAACTCAATGTTCAGCATTCTCACTTCGCCTGCGATTAATCGGATCGTTTTTTCAGTCTGTTTAACGGAAATGTGCCGGAACTGAAGCGTGAGTGTTGTGTCAGCGGGCAGTTGGATGGTAAACTCTCCCCTGCTGTTTGTCACCGCCCTGATCTTCGGCATTCCCTTGACGATGACCGTAAGTTCCGGGATCGGTTCCTTATCAAAAAATGTGATCTTACCCGAAAGGGTAGCCGTTCCCTGTGCGAACGTGAAGACAGGAGAAAAAAACAAAATAAACAGTAGGCGGATACACCTTGAAGCCATAACCCGTTATAAACGTTCAAATGTAGGGTTTATTGTTTTTTATCTGCGGCTAATTGCCTAATTTTAAGGGCTAAAGCTACACGATGAACCGATCCCTTTTTTATTTCTTGATGATCAGCTGTTTTTGCGCCTTTTCCCAGGCCCCGGTTTATTATTTGTCGCCGGAAGTGGTAGTAACATCTGGAAGCAATTACGGCTCGGTGCGGCCGCGTGTAGTACTCACAAATAACAATGTTCCATTGATCATGTGGGGACGAACCTCCGGAAACATTTATGTTTCCAGATGGAACGGCTCATCTTTCACCGCCCCCTTACAGATCAATCCTTCAAATGTGTTTGCCTACGTTAGTTCTGCTGAAGGTCCTTCTATTGAAGCCAGGGGCGATACGGTTTTTGTAACCTTTTTCAGCACGCCTACTTCAGCCTCAAAGATCTATTCGATCCCTTCTTATGATGGTGGGATCACATGGCAGGATACGGTGAGGGTGGACAATCAGTCCTCATTGATTCCTTACACGCCTGATGTTGCAATTGGCCCCGGAGGAGATCCATTCATCGCGTTTGAAGTTTCCACATCTATGCTGACCACTCCGGATCATCTTTTTTCCAGGTCGATGGATGGAGGACAAACCTTCACGAATGAAATTTCCGTGACCGATTCAGCACCAGGAGAACCCTGCGAATGCTGCCCGCCAAATATCATGCTGAAGGATTCGCTGGTGTACGTGACATACAGGAACAATGTAAATAACATTCGTAATTTTTATACGGCTGTTTCAACCGATTATGGAAATACATTCGAAGAGATCGTGCAGATCGATAATACGAACTGGCTTATCAACGGTTGTCCTACGCAGCCCGCTGACGCCCTGGTCACAACCGATTCCCTTTTTGCCGTATGGATGACTCTCATCAATACGGAGCCACGCATCACGCTCGGAGCCCTGGATCATACCACACGCACGGCGCGATCAAATCAGGTGGTGGATTACCAGATGACGGGGATGCTTACACAACGTAATCCAAGTATAGGAGGAAATGAAGATACCATGGCAGTGGCGTGGGAAGACACACGCGCAAACAGTAATTATGATTGCTATATCACGTTTTCGCTTACCGGTACGAACGGTTTGGGTGACCAGATCGTCAGGCTCAGCGATTCTGCTGTTTCAGTGAATGGTAACCAGGTAACGCCGCATATGGATTACGCAAGCGGGATCTATCACCTGGTTTACCAGAATGCCTTTACGAACTCGGTGATCTATAGGACAGCAACTTTGTCGGCCACCGGGTTTGAAAACACGATCCATCCTTCTATGAACCTGGCTTTTCAGAATCCGATGGTGAATAGCAGGAAACTTCAAATAACAGGTCATGATGGGAGGCAATTAACGCTCAACGTAATGGATTTGAACGGGAATGTGGTATGGAACAAAAAAAGTTGTGATGGTGAATTCGTCCTGCCGGAACTAATTCCGGCCGTGTATTTCATTTCATTGTTTTCCGAAAGTAAGGCGACATCCTATCATAAACTTCTCTTTCTTGGGCAGTAAGTTTGCCCATTTTCAGAAAAAAAAATTAAATTATCTTTGCGTCCCCCTTGACCACCGTAGCTTTAGCGAAGTGGCCCCTCGGCTGCGCCTGCCCGACTAACGTCGTTCAGGCGGGCTCGGGATGACAGTTCTTTATTTTTTGCCCAGGTGGTGGAATTGGTATACACGTACGTTTGAGGGGCGTATGCCTAACAGCTTACGAGTTCGAGTCTCGTCCTGGGTACCATACGAATTGATCTGATCAATGCCCGGGTGGCGAAATTGGTAGACGCGCAGGTCTCAGAAGCCTGTTCCGTAAGGTGTAGGAGTTCGAGTCTCCTCTCGGGCACAGTTAAATGTTTTTTTTCAGTTCCTTTCTTAACATATCCAGGGCTGTCCTCGACATACGTTCAATATTCCGGACCCTGTCTTTCCCGAATAAAAACTTCTCCGCATACGCTCCTTTTGGTGTGGCGATTCCGATCCAAACCAAGCCCACCGGTTTTGTCGCTGTAGCCCCTCCTGGACCTGCTATCCCGGTAACGGATACTGCAAAGTCCGTCTTGAATCTTTTCCGCGTCCCGATCGCCATGCTTACTGCAACTTCCTCGCTCACTGCGCCCTTAGATCGTAGAAGTATTTCTTCTACATGGATGAGATCTTCCTTTGCGCTGTTTGCATAGGTCACTACGGAACCCATAAAATATTCAGAGGAGCCGGGAACGGAAGTAACAAGGTGCGCAATGTAACCGCCCGTACAACTTTCAGCGAAGCTGACCGTATGTTTCTGTTTTTTGAGCAGATCTCCTATCACACGCTGAATGCTGACCGCATCGCCGCCAAAAACCTCCATTCCGACGATAAATTCAGGAATGATATCATATAATTCCGTTACGCGTTTGTCTACGACGGCATTTGTCCTTTTCATATCGCTCCCTTTGAGGGATAAACGCAAACGGACCTGGCCCGGTCTGGGCAGATACGCAAGACGGATCCCATCAGGAACCAGGGTGTTTTCCCAGGCTGCGATCTTTTCTGCAAGAAACGATTCGCCGATCCCCTGTGTGAGGATGGTCTTATGCACAATAACAGGCAAAGCAAATATTTTCCGCAATTCAGGAAGTACATGTTCTTCCATAATGCCCTTCATTTCGTACGGAACACCCGGCATAGAAACAAATATTTTTTTTCCTTTTTCGAACCACAAACCGGGGGCTGTTCCGAAATTATTCAATAACACTCTGCATAATGACGGCACTTCGGCCTGAAGACGGTTTGCATCAAGAAGCGGCAGGCCCCGCGAAACAAACATTTCCTTCACCTGTTCGAAGACCGATTCATTAAAGATCATTTTGTCTTTGAAATAATGGCAAAGGGTCTTTTTCGTGATGTCATCCTTTGTGGGCCCGAGTCCGCCTGTAATAAGGATGATATCAGCTCTCTCTTCCGCTTCAGCAAGGGCTGTCAGTATATGAGCGCTCTCATCAGAAACAGATGATATTTGCTTAACAGAGATCCCGGCAAGATTTAGCTGCTCCGCCATCCACGCTGAATTGGTATCCACAATCTGACCGATCAGAATCTCATCGCCGATAGTAATAATCTCAGCAAACATGCTATAAAAATAGACATTCGCCTTGAACCTTGCTTCTTATCCCTTGCCCCTGATTTATGGCAGAATATTTGTATGTTTGAATGCAACCTTAATATCTTTTCTATGAAATACCTATCCTATGTCATCATCGCTGCGCTTGGAATTGCTGTTTATTCATGCACTTCGGGTCAGCTAAATCAATTGAATAATGTGCTGACCGGACCTACCACACCGACGGAAAAGCCCTTATCGAACGACGAGGTGATTGCCGGACTTCGAAGCGCACTTTCGGTGGGAACAGACAGTTCTTCGTCGCGGGCATCCAAAGTTGACGGGTTTTATAAGAATACCAGGTTATTCATTCCATTTCCTCCCGATGCAATAAAGGTAAAGGAGAAGGTTGAAGCTTTAGGATTCAAGGAGAAAGTGGACAAGTTCGTTCTCACACTGAATCGCGGTGCCGAAGAAGCAGCCAAGGAATCAGGACCCATTTTCCTGAATGCCATTAAAAGCATGAGCATTGCGGATGGGTTCACGATCCTGAAGGGCGGTGATAACGCCGCAACCAATTACCTGAAGGAAAAGACCACGGCCGAACTCAAAACAACATTCACTCCGAAGGTAAAGGATGCGCTGAACAAAGTTGAGCTTACGAAACACTGGACCCCTGTGATTACAACCTACAATAAGATTCCCGGGGTTGAAAAACAAAATCCCGACCTTGACGCCTACGTAACGGAGAAGGCCATCGCAGGCTTATTCATCCTGATAGCCGACGAGGAAATGAAGATCCGAAAGGATCCAATTGCCAGAGTGAATGACATCCTGAAGCGGGTCTTCGGCAGCAAGTATTAGCATTTTGTTAATTACTTCCGGGGAGTACCAGAGGAATCCAAATTAATTTTGGCCAAAGCCGAGAACATGAAATTCTTCATCGATACTGCCAATCTTGAACAGATCAAAGAAGCCCAGGACCTGGGAGTACTTGATGGGGTGACCACCAATCCCTCCCTTATGGCGAAAGAAGGTATCAAGGGAGAAAAAGCGGTTCTCAAACACTATACGGACATTTGCAACATTGTGACGGGTGATGTCAGCGCAGAGGTGATTGCGACCGACTTTGACGGTATCATGAAGGAAGGGAAGATGCTTGCGGCTCTGCATCCCCGGATCGTTGTGAAAGTTCCGATGATCAAAGAGGGGATCAAAGCCATAAAACAATTTACCAAGGACGGTATCAAAACTAATTGCACGCTGGTTTTTTCTGCAGGACAGGCTATCCTGGCAGCCAAGGCCGGCGCAACATACGTTTCTCCTTTCCTGGGAAGACTGGATGATGTCTCATCTGACGGAATGAACCTGATCGCAGAGATGAGGCTGATCTATGATAATTATGCTTTTAAAACAATGATCCTCGCAGCATCGATCCGACATCCAATGCATATTGTTGATTGCGCGAAGGTCGGGGCTGACGTTGCAACCTGTCCGCTCTCCTCCATCCTGGGCTTGCTAAAACATCCTTTAACGGATAACGGACTGAAGCAATTCCTTGAGGATGCAAAAAAGTTCGCCTGATCAGAATTGTCCTGTGAACACCTTGCACCCTTCAAATTTTCCCGGAACGGGCATGTGAGCGAATAGTCCAAAAATAGCCGATCCGCTACCACTCATCGAAGAGTAAATAGCCCCCATTTCGTATAGATCAAGTTTGATACTGCGAAGTGCCGGATATTTTTCAAAAGCGAATCGTTCAAAATCATTTTTCATTCCATTTTTCCAGGACTTCATATCTGCAACATCAAAGGTTTCTTCGGCAGTTGAGTCGATACCCAGTTCATCCATTCGTGCATAGGCTTCGGCAGTACTGATGTGAATGGACGGACAAACTAAAACAAAGAAATAACCCGATAGATCAAGACCGGAAGGAGCAAGGATCTCACCCCTTCCGCTCACCCTTGCGGGTTTCTCCTGAAGAAAGAACGGACAATCACTTCCCAAACTGAGAGATAGCGCCGAGAGATCGGAATGTGAAAGATCCAAACAAAACATCGCACCAAGCAACCTAATCGTGAACACGGCATCGGAAGAACCGCCACCCAGACCGGCACCGGTTGGTATTTGTTTATGAAGATGAAAACGAACCGGACCGATTCCGTACTTCGCCTTGAGAAGCTTCCATGCCCGGATGCACATATTCTCATCAACACTTCCAGGTATGGCCAGGCCGCTTATCACGATGGTCAGTTTATCGGATGGAATGGCCTCCAGTAAATCATATACCGGCACCGGATAAAAGATCCCCGCGATCTCATGAAATTCATCCGTCCTTTTAGCAAGGACCTTTAATCCCACGTTGATCTTGGCATGAGGGAAACAGAGCATCTGCAAAACTAACGCATTTACCTGTGTGTCAGGCCGGAAGGGCCAATAAAAAAATCTTGTTACTTTAGTCCTCCTAAAAAAGCGATTCATGAATTTTCTGGACTTCGAAAAACCTGTTGAAGACCTGTTGAAAGAACTGGAGAAACTGAAAGAGACGGGTGAGAAGACGAAAGTTGATATTTCGAAGGCCAGATCTGAGTTAGAAGAAAAGATCAAACTAAAGCGCAAAGCGGTTTACTCTGATCTGACGGCCTGGCAAAAAGTTCAGTTGTCACGTCATCCCGACCGACCTTATACGCTCGCTTACATCAATGCTGTTTCCGATAATACATTTATGGAGCTTCACGGAGACAGAACGGTATGGGATGACAAAGCAATGGTAGGCGGGTTCGGTGAGGTTGCCGGGCAAACGATCATGTTCGTTGGACAACAAAAGGGCATCAACACCAAAATGCGCCAGATCCGCAGATTTGGCATGGCGAATCCCGAAGGATACAGGAAGGCATTACGCCTCTTTAAACTAGCCGAAAAATTCAACAAACCCATCGTTACATTCATAGACACTCCAGGAGCCTATCCCGGACTAGAGGCAGAAGAGCGCGGACAGGGAGAAGCCATTGCAAGAAACCTTTTTGAGATGGCGCAACTCAAAGTACCGGTCATTTGTATCATCATCGGGGAAGGTGCTTCCGGCGGAGCCCTGGGAATAGGTATCGGAGACCGGGTTTATATGCTTGAAAACACATGGTATTCTGTCATTTCTCCTGAATCCTGTTCCTCCATATTGTGGAGAAGCTGGGATTTCAAGGAAAAAGCCGCGGAGGCGCTTAAACTTACCGCGGAGGATATGCTGAAGAATAAGCTCGTAGACGGGGTGATCCCTGAGCCTCTGGGTGGCGCGCACAGCAACCAGGAGCAGATGTTCTCTGATGTAAAAGCTGTTATTCTTGAGACCCTGGGTACCCTCAGAAAATTACCCGTAGAGCAACTTGTGGAAGAACGTATCAATAAGTTCGGCGGAATGGGGGTCGTTATCGACGATCCCTAAAATGATAGGTTTTTTCCAATACTGATGAAAATATTACATTTACCGAAGTTTATCTAAACCACCTGATATGAAAACTGCCAAGACCCTGCTTTTTGCTGCAATTGCAGCACTTTTTCTTTCCTCATGCGGTGAGGAAGTAGTGAAACCACATGATATTGAGTATACGAAGGATAGTGTGGACTTCGATAAACAGATCGCCATTGACCTGATCAGCGTAAACTTTCCCAGTCCCTCTTCCATGGGTAAAAAATTCAGCGGTGCAGGTTTGTCGTACAATAAAAGCCTGTTGAACAGTACAGGGAAAAGTTACTCCACGAAAGCAGAACAATCACTTGGCCTCGGCGTATACGGCGCTGATCTCGGTTTTGCCTGCTCCTTCAATCAATCGCAGGATGCGCTTGCTTACCTTGGTTCGATCGGAAAACTATCTGAACAGGTTGGCGTTGCCTCTGCTTTCGATATGGAGTTCAACAAGCAGCTGATTGCCAGCCTCGGAAAAGCCGATTCGCAGGATATCATGATCGATAAAGCGTACAAGAAAGCTGAGAGACATATGCGTTCCAACGAGCGGATGGCCAATGCAGCCATGATGGTTCTCGGCGGATGGGTGGAAGGATTATATATCACAACCGAGATGGTGTTCGCCAAAAAGGACGATCCGAAAACAAAAGGCCTGTATATTGAAGTATGGAATTATGTTTCTGCTTATCAGCACGTAAGAAAGCTGCTTGATGAGTACAAAGGAAACGCTGATTTTAAAAACTTCGAAGATGCTTTCAAAGAGGCAGAGACAACATTAAGGAATGTAGCCTATAACACGACTTTCGGTCCGAAGGACATTGATCCCCTGCGTACCGCCGTTCAAACATTACGCTCGAAGCTGGTTAAGTAACAACAAAAATCTTTCAATTTAGGCGGGCTTAGTCCCGCCTTTTTTATTTGTTGAAAAGGAGCTCAAGATCCGCCACCGTTCCGGAAGCGTTGACCGTGTTGATGAGCGTACCGGTTGAGTAGAGATATCGTTTGACCGTTACACCTTCTGCCACATAAACATGCAGATTCACATCATCAAAACGTAAACAGGAAGCAGTTACGCCGGGAATAAGCGTTGTCAGACTATTGATGTTATACTGATATTTATATACCGTACCGTTCGAATGCCCGATGAGGTAGGTATTCGCATCGACCTGTGCAACAGACAAAATGCTTCCGGCCGGGCATGTATATGGAGTCCAGAATGCGTTTGAGCTTAACTGGTAGATCTCAAACTTTCCTTGTCCTGCATCATTTCCAAAGCAGAACATGTTGTCGTTATCCTTCGTGTACATTTCAACAACATCCTGGCTCAAGGCGGTTTCCTGGTATCCCGCTCCCGTTGCGGCATTGAAAAGCACAAGTTTTCTGGCAGGAGAAATGATCTCTTTGATCGATGCAGCCAGGTAAATGTCATGTTTAAATATCCTTCGCGGGTAATACCCGGCCTGCACCGATGCACTCATAATGATCGTCCCGTCAACTAAATACCCTTTTAACCTGCCATCATAAAATGAGAGATAAGAATTCTTCCCGTTCACATGCACGTCCGTAAAGTAAGGATCTGCACTTGTCAGGCAGTTGACGCTCCAATTTGTAACATTGTCTTCCAGGTTAATTGCATAAAGATCCCCATTCATGTACCCTATTGTATGCAGGTCCTGGTACCAGGAGGAGATACATGATTGTGAATGATCTCCTGCGTACGTTCCGGCTAAAACAGGATTTTGCAAGGAGTCGATCTTAAAGATATTCCTGGTTGAGGGAGTTGGCAAGGTCACATAATAAGCGTTACGCAGCATCCGGGGAGCCTCATTAACATAGATCCTTCGAATGGCAATATTGGTTGTGGTTCCGTCGGAAGCCGAAACCTTTATGAAATAATAACCTGAGGCGATATGGATATCGTTGAGATAATAGCTCATGGTGACCGTCGCCGGATTTGAGGAAGGAGTTACATCCACTCCGGCAAGGACGGGTTGACTGTTCAGATCCATCAGAGAAACCACAACAGAAGTAAGCCTGTCGTTATCCTGAACAAGAAACTGTACCGGGACTGCGTCAAATACATTGTGAACCGTATTTTCAACAGGAAGCTGGATCGTAATGGAGGGAGGGGTTGTGGGAGCATCGTCCTTTTTACAGGAAAGGTTGCAGCAAATGATCCCTATAAAAAGAATTGTGAATCCGGGTGCACTGTTAAGAAAAATTCCTTTCATAGTATAAAGTTACAAAAAATGCCTTGTTTATAAAAACCGGGTTCCCAAAACCCAGCAACGACAACCCTTTCAGGCTTACCCCGTTAAATTAAAGTAATACTTCAAGGTGTTAATTCCAGTGTAGTCAAAATGTGGGAAAGGAAATTCCATTTAACCGAAGCGTTGTTTAATTTTGTGTAACATCATTGAAAGATAAGAAAGCAAATGAGTCAACTGGACGAGAGGAAAAAAGAAGGGCTGAATACGAGAAAAGCAGCATTTCAGAAGATATCGCAGCAACTTTATGAGATCGGGAAACTACCACCCCAGGCTGTTGACCTGGAAGAGGCCGTCCTCGGCGCCCTGATGCTTGATAAGGATGCCTTAACAAGCACGATCGATAAGCTAAAACCAAAAGTTTTTTATAAGGAGGCTCATGAGCGTATCTTCGCCGCCATCCAAAAACTGTTCTCCCGTTCGGAACCGATCGATATTCTTACAGTCACCCAGGAACTGAGAAAAAGCGGGGAGCTGGAGATCGTCGGAGGCGCGTATTACATCTCGCAGCTTACAAACCGGGTTGCGTCTGCTGCAAATATTGAGTATCACGCGCGTATCATTCAGCAAAAGTATATTCAGCGCGAGCTGATCAAGATGTCAACGGACACCATTCGCGATTCTTACGAGGAAACATCGGATGTATTTGAGTTGCTCGACAGGGCTGAAAAGAATTTGTTTGAGGTTGTCGACGGAAATATCCGTACAAGTTATGAGGGGATCGCAACTGCTATGGGAAAGGCCATCAAGGAGATCGAGGCGGCAAGGATGCTCAAAACCGGTATCACCGGTGTTCCAAGCGGTTTCATCACTCTTGATAAGGTAACCTCCGGCTGGCAGAAAGCGGATCTTGTTGTCATAGCAGGACGGCCGGCTATGGGTAAAACGGCTTTTGTGCTTTCTATGGCCAGGAATGCTGCTGTTGAGGCCGGGAAACCGGTTGCCATCTTCTCACTGGAGATGTCCAATATTCAGCTGGTCAACAGGCTCATCTCAAGCGAGAGCGAACTTCCTTCCGAAAAACTGAAAAAGGGTCAACTCGAAGAATACGAGTTCCAGCAGCTCAATACGAAGATCACGCGTCTTTCAGAATCCCAGATCTACATCGACGACTCTCCTGCCCTGAACATTTTTGAATTAAGGGCTAAAGCGAGAAAACTTGTACACCAGCACGGAGTAGAACTCATTGTCATTGACTATCTCCAGCTGATGCAAGCTGCATCCGAGCCGGGAAAAGGAAACCGGGAACAAGAGGTTAGCGCCATATCACGTGCTTTAAAAAGTATTGCGAAAGAATTGAAGATCCCGATCATCGCTCTCTCCCAGCTCAACCGTTCTGTAGAAGTTCGCGGAGGAACCAAACGGCCTCAACTCTCGGACCTGCGGGAATCAGGTGCGATCGAACAGGATGCGGATATGGTCATCTTCCTTCACAGACCTGAATATTATGGAATGTATGAGGACGAAAAAGGAAATCCTACGCATGGATTATGCGAGGTGATCATCGCCAAACACAGGAATGGTCCTGTAACAAGCGTGAACGTTCGTTTCATTGAAACCCTGGCCAAATTCGTTGATCTGGAAACCATGCCTTCTGCCTCTGATAAAACGCCTGCTTCCGATCAAACGATCGGTCCGGATAATACCTTCCTTGATTCACCCAACACCATCACACGGCAAAGCGAAAAGTGGGATAACAATAAGGATATTGAGGAAGAGCCCTTTTAAGGATATCGGATAAACGATATCGGACTGGGATAGCCAGCTGGTTATCAGCCCAGTAAGTCATTTAAATTCTTGGTAAGTATTAGTAATTCGTACATTCGTACTAATTAGTAATTCGGTGAGAATTAGGAACATTTATTGATGCATCCCGTTATATAACCATGAAACGCTATATCATTCTTCTGTTTCTGCTAACCTCGATGACAGGCTTGTCGAGTTACATCCTGATCCCGATGGACAATGCTCAAAAGAATCACCTTAAAGCCTACGGGATCGCATACTGGATACTTCAAAAAGAAGTGGATGTTCAATGGCTGTTGAATTACAGGGGAGGGAGTTTCATGTTCAAGTATGATAAGTCATTTGAGAATGAGTGTATGATCCGGGGCGTGAGCCTTGAAGTGATCGCTGACGCTCAGTCTACTTCTATCTTATCGGAAATAGCCGATCCGGAAGTGAATATGGATGCCGTGAAGATGGAAAAACCGCCGAAGGTTGCGGTTTACTCTCCAAAGACGAAACAACCCTGGGATGATGCGGTAACGCTTGTGCTTGCCTATGCTGAGATCCCTTATGAAATTGTTTATGATGAAGAAGTGCTTCAGGATAAACTATTGAAATACGATTGGTTGCATCTTCATCATGAAGATTTTACCGGGCAATACGGCAGATTCTGGTCGCAGTACCGTTACGCTGCATGGTACCAGGAGGAGCAACGTAATACGGAAGCTAGCGCAAAAGCACTCGGGTTTACCAAGGTTTCAGAACTCAAACTTGCCGTTGCGAAGAAGATCCGCGATTATGTTGCGGGCGGAGGATTCCTTTTCGCTATGTGTTCAGCAACTGATTCATACGATATTGCCCTGGCTGCTGAGGGAACCGATATCTGCGAAAGTATGTTTGATGGAGACGGAGCCGCAGGCAATGCCAGCCAGAAACTTGATTACTCCAAATGTTTCGCCTTCACAGGATTCGCGCTTGAGATGAATCCAAGCATTTATGAATTCTCCAGCATCGACACGTACCAGAAACGCCAGGAACGCGGCATTGTGGAAACGAATGATTTCTTTTCATTATTTGAATTCTCTGCAAAATGGGACCCTGTTCCCACCATGCTGAATCAAAACCATGAGTCGATCATCAAAGGCTTTTGGGGACAAACTGTCGCATTTGATAAAAAGTACATCAAGCCCGAAGTACTGATACTCGGTGAGTACAAGGCAAAGCAGGAATCGCGCTACATCCATGGCGATTATGGCAAAGGCACCTGGACGTTTTACGGCGGGCATGACCCCGAAGATTACCAGCACCGTGTTGAAGATCCGCCTACAGATCTTAGTCTTCATCCGAATTCTCCGGGCTACAGGCTTATTCTCAATAATATCCTCTTCCCCGCAGCCAAGAAGAAGAAGCAGAAGACCTGATTCCCGTCAAAAGCTTAATTTAGGCAGGTCTATGTCCTCCTCTCCCCTACTTCGTTTCGCATTCTGCCTGTTGTCTGTTGCCTGTTCCCTGTTGCCTGTTCCCTGCTTTCCACAAGACTCCCTTTACAAACACGAGATCGAAATTTCAGGAGATTATTACTTTAATTCCGACGCCTTTACAAATGAATTCTTTTCCGCTTTTTACAACGGAGATTTCATTGACAAGGGACTTAAAGACAGGGTTGACAAGCGACTAACTTATATCAACCGCTGGGGATTCGATCTCAAGACAGAGATCAACTGGAGATATTCTCCTGCGAAACTTTTCGGGAAAAAAGGCCTTTCCTGCAACGCATCGATAAAGGACCGCCTGCATGGAGATGGCATTTTTTCACAGGATTTTTATCGCGTAGCCCTTTACGGGAATAAAATGTTCGCTGGAGAACACGCTGATCTTGGAAATTTCAAACTCAACTTCCTTGGCTATCAACAGTTGCAATTCGGAATTGAGTGGAACCTGGATTCGGTAAAGAACAACTACGGCATCGCGATCTCACTTCTGAAAGGAGAAAGGAATTTTACGGTGGACGTCAAACGGGGCGACCTGTACACGGCCGATGACGGAAGTTATATTGATATGGATTTCGCGATCCGTTCCAAACAAAGCGATACTTCCCAAACAGGCCCGCTGGCCTTCAACGGTTTTGGTCTTTCAACGGATATGTTCTATGAAATACCTTATGTAACATGGTATAACGACGGTGTGCTCTCCATTCAGTTACAGGATCTCGGCTTCATACAATGGAATTCGAGATCCATGGATCACCGGCTTGACACTTTCATACATTACGAAGGACTAGTTGTGAATGATATTTTCGATCTGCAGTCAGGCACCTTTCCGGAAACAGATCCGGACACGATCATTAACAACAATCTCAAGTACCGGGTTGAAGCCTACACTACTTTTTTGCCGGCTATTTTCAGCATCAGCGCAACAACCTATTACGGAAAAAAATTCCTGGTGGAGAAAGGGATCAATTATCGCTTTCTTGCTAACGCCAGGCCTTATTATTACGGAACGTTCATGTGGAATACCTGCAAAGCACTCACGTTGGGATGGAATGTTTCGTACGGCGGTTATGGTCGTTTCAATGCGGGAATGGAGGCCGAACTTCGGTTTGCCAGACGATTCACGGTCAATGTCAACAGCTTTTATCTTGCGGGGATCCTGGTTCCCTCTAAACTTGGCGGGCTGGGCGCGAATTTATCGTTATCGGGAAAATTCTGAGGCTTTCTCTGCCGATCCGGCGCCGGGAAAAAAGGAGATCAGTCGCTGCAAAACTCCTTCCACAACAGAGTCCGGACAGGAGGCGCCGCTAGTAAGGATGATATTCACTTTTTTATTGGCCGGGATCCAGTTAGAGGTTGTTACAACGGCTTTCTTATGCAAATCATAATGACGGATCTCCTCAGCGCTTAACAATTCCTGCTCACCGCTGACAAAATAAGAAGGCAGTTTCTTTTCACATATCTCAGCAAGATGGGATGTATTGGAGCTGTTGTATCCACCCACAACCACAGCAAGGTCAGCATTCTCTTCAAGCAAAGCATACGCAGAATCCTGGTTCTGGTTCGTTGCGTAACACAAGGTGTCCCTCGTGTCGGCAAAATGAGCTTTGATATCATTCTTGCCGTATTTCCGGATCATCGCTTCACGGAAATGATCGGCTATCTCTTGCGTTTCGGAAGCGAGCATAGTGGTCTGGTTGATCACACCTACTCTTTCAAGGTGTACATTCGTGTCAAATCCGGAAGATATTCTTCCCTTGAACAATTCCAGAAATTCTTCATTTGATATCTTCCCTTCTATTCGATCGCTTACTTTCTGAGCTTCTCCAAGGTCCAGAACGATCAGGGAGGCCGCATGCTGTGCGCTGCGCGAAAAAGTTGCCCGCGTCTCCTCGTGCCCTGCCTTCCCATGAATGATCACAGTAAATTTCTCGCCTCCAAGCTTTGCCGACTTGTTCCAAACCCTTTCAACAAAGGGACATGTTGTATCATATTGTTTTAGTTGAGCACCGATCGTCTTCAGTTTTTCAAGGACCTGCAAGGTGGAACCGAACGCAGGGATGATCACCACATCCTCCTTTGTCAGCTCTTCGAACGGGATCAACTGGTTCCCCTCGGTATCCATAAGAAAATGCACACCCCTCGATTCCAGATCCTTGTTCACATCCGGGTTATGTATCATCTGGGAAACAAGAAAGATCCTTTTTCCGGGATTTTCACTGATCGCTTTGAATGCGATCTCGATCGCGTTCTCCACTCCATAACAAAAACCGAAGTAGCGGGCGATAAGGATGCGAACCGGTCCCAGGTCCAGGATCACAGGAGAATAATCCTGCCGCAAGGGATCCCGGTCCTTTTGCGCCAATTTTATCCTTGAAATGACAGGGCTGCGGTAATAGGCAGGAATGTTGAATTGCTTCACATTACAAATGTACGAAACCTCTGTCTCCGCAGATTTTATTTACATTCGCCTGCATGGATCTCCGGACAAATCTCCTTGAATTAGAAAAGATCTCCCGTCTTCTCGAACCATCCGGACAAGAACGATCGGAAACGCGGAAAGATGTGATCGCGTACGCGGAAAACTTTCTGAAGAACATAGAGAAGATCCCTGCATACGATCTCAATGAAAACAAAGGGAAAGGGTTGCTTGATATTCCCATACAGGAACAGCCTGTCCACCTGGAGAAACTTCTCAGAGCTTTACATGAACATGTAGATACACAAGGATTGAATCCCGCATCTGGAGGTCACCTTGGTTATATTCCCGGAGGCGGGATCTATTATTCTGCCCTGGCGGATTACCTGGCGGATGTTTTCAACCGGTATGCCGGAATTTTTTATGCCGGTCCGGGCGCGGTGCGTATGGAAAATATGCTGATACGCTGGATGGCCGGGGTGATGGGCTACCCTTCCGACGCAGCAGGAAATCTTACTACCGGCGGAAGCATTGCAAATCTCATGGGGGTGGTGACAGCGAGAGATGCTAAACAGATCCGATCAGCCGATGTGAAAGATTCCGTGATATATCTTTCCAAGCAGGTGCATCATTCCATTGATAAAGCCATCCGTATTGCGGGACTGGGCGAGGCTGTTGTCCGGCACCTTCCTCTGGATAAAAAGTTCAGGATCATTCCCTCTGAGCTGCGAAAGCTGATACATGAAGATAAAGTTTCCGGTAAAAAACCATTTCTTGTTGTTGCTTCTGCAGGAACAACAGATGTAGGCGCTGTGGATCCGCTTGAAGCGATCGGAACCATTTGCAGGGAGGAGGATCTGTGGTACCATATCGATGCAGCATACGGTGGATTCTTCATCCTTACAGAAGATGGAAAGCAAAAACTGAAAGGCATTGAACTAAGCGACTCTCTTGTGATCGACCCGCATAAAGGCCTGTTCCTTCCATACGGACTTGGCACGATCCTAGTGAAGGAGAAGAAACATCTTAATGCATCCCATCATTACCTTGCCAATTACATGCAGGACACGGCCGGTTCACAGGAAGAACTTTCTCCCGCGGACCTCTCCCCGGAGCTTACAAAACATTTCAGAGGGTTACGCCTGTGGATGCCTCTGCTGTTGCATGGCCTTAAACCATTCCGGGCATGCCTCGAAGAAAAACTTTTGCTGACCAAATACTTTCACGAGGAGGTTAAAAAACTTGGCTTTGAAACCGGAACTGAACCTGAACTTTCCGTCGCAACATATCGTTTTGTCCCGCAAAAAGGCGATGTAAATGAATTCAACAGGAACCTGCAGGCTGCCGTTGTGAAGGATGGCCGTGTATTTGTTTCTTCCACCACCCTTGACGGAGTCGTATGGCTTCGCATGGCATGCCTGGCGTTTCGCACGCATGTATCCACGATCGACACCTTGCTTGAGATCCTTGCAAAGGAAACGGGAAAACGGGCATAAAAACCTCATCTTTCCGTAACTTTACCCTGAAAACCGTACTTCAAAATGGCTGAGACCAACGTCATTGATATTGAGGCAGAGAAGAAAGAGATCCTGAAGCGATACAGGGCTTTGCTGCGCGCATGTAAACGACGACTTGAAAAAGGAGATAAGGTACATATTCGAAAGGCCTTTGAACTTGCGCTTGAGGCTCACAAGGATATGCGGCGCAAATCAGGAGAACCGTACATCTATCATCCGCTTGCCGTTGCTCATATCTGCGCGGATGAAGTTGGATTGGGTACAACCTCTGTTGTCTGCGCCTTGTTGCATGATGTGGTAGAAGACACGGATCTCTCCCTGGACGACATCAACGGAATGTTCGGTGAGAAGGTTGCTAAGATCATTGACGGATTAACCAAGATCCAGGGTGTTTTCGACGCTTCCAAATCCATCCAGGCTGAGAATTTCAGAAAGGTACTTCTAACGCTAAGCGATGATGTGCGCGTAATTCTTATCAAGCTTGCTGACAGGCTTCATAACATGCGCACCTTATCAAGCATGAAGCGCGACAAGCAACTGAAGATAGCGTCTGAAACGTTGTTCCTGTACGCGCCACTTGCGCACAGGCTTGGTTTGAATACAATAAAAACAGAACTGGAAGACCTTAGCCTGCGTTATACCGAGCCGGAAATATATTTTGATATTGAGCAAAAGCTGAAAGACACGGAGCCTGAACGGAAGAAATACATCAATCGTTTCATTATTCCATTGAAAGACTCGCTCGACGAAACAAAACTGAATTACAAGATCTTCGGGCGCCCGAAATCCATCTTCTCCATCATGAACAAGATGAAGCAGAAAAATGTGCCGTTTGAGGAAGTCTTCGACCTCTTCGCGATCCGGATCACGATCGATTCCGAGAGTGAGAATGAAAAGGCGGACTGCTGGAGGGTTTATTCTGCTGTAACGGATTATTACCAGCCAAACCCCGATCGTTTGCGCGACTGGATAAGTACTCCGAAAGCGAACGGGTATGAATCCCTTCATACTACCGTAATGGGACCGGATGGTAAGTGGGTGGAAGTACAGATCCGATCCACGCGTATGGATGACCTGGCAGAAAAAGGACTTGCAGCGCACTGGAAATACAAGGAAAGCGCTGCAGAACGTGAAAGTCAGCTGGAAGACTGGATCCGTAAGATCCGCGAGATGCTGGAAAGCCCCGCAGAAGACGCACTTGATTTCATTGATGATTTCAAACTGAATCTTTTTGCTGATGAGATCTTTGTCTTTACCCCGAAAGGAGAAATGCGCACATTACCATCCGGGGCAACGGCAATGGATTTCGCATTTGATATTCACACGCGTGTTGGCGAAACATGCATCGCTGCCAAGGTGAATCACAAACTGGTTCCTTTGAGTTACCAGCTGAAAAGCGGCGACCAGGTTGAGATCATCACCAGCAGCAAACAGACTCCCAAAGAAGACTGGATCAGTTACGTTGTGACGGCCAAGGCGAAGTCCAAGATCAAGTCAGCCTTAAAAGAAGTGAAGAAAAAAGCCGCTGATGAAGGGAGAGAGATCCTGGAAAGAAAATTCACGCATCTGAAGATCGACTTTACCGTGCAACAGATCAATGACCTGGTGCTCTACTTAAAGCTCCCATCTTCGCAGGAGCTTTTCTTCCGCGTTGCGAAAGGCGTGATCGAACTGAAGCATATCAAGGAATACTTCAAAAATAAAGACAAGAAAAAAATAACGAAACCGGGTCCTAAGAAGGGCGAGAACAAGAACCTGGAGCAGATCGTATCAAGTGTGCGCGGAAAATCAGACTTGCTTGTCATTGGAGAAAATCTGAAAAAGATAGATTACAAATTATCGCCTTGTTGTTCCCCAATCCCGGGCGATGACGTGTTCGGCTTCGTAACCATTAATGAGGGCATCAAGATCCACCGGGTCAATTGCCCGAATGCACTTGAGCTGATGAGTAACTATGCGTATCGCATTGTGAAAGCGAAATGGACAAACCAGGAACAGATCTCCTTCCTTGCCGGAATAAAGGTCACGGGAATAGATGAGATGGGAATCGTGAACAGGATCACGCAGATCATTTCTTCCGAACTGAACGTGAACATGCGTTCCATCAGCTTTGATTCTCATGACGGCGTATTCGAAGGCACGATCATGGTATTTGTCCATGATACGAACCATTTAACGGGACTGATGCAGAAACTCAAGAAAGTTGACGGGATCCTGACAAGCACACGCATCGATACAAATTGACCCTTTCACGGCCCCTTGCCTCTTATGTCTTTTTCTTTACCTTTAAATCCTCATGACCGTCGTTAAATCAGATATACACCTCAGGGTGAGGAGCATCTTTACGGAATACCTGGAAAGGAACGGTCACCGAAAAACACCGGAACGTTTTGCCATCCTGGATGAGATCTATGCGCACGGCGGACACTTTGACGTGGAAGGACTTTATATTCACATGAAGAACAAAAAGTACCGGGTCAGTCGCGCCACATTGTATAATACCATTGAATTATTGCTTGGCTGCAACCTGGTTACGCGACACCAGTTTGGAAAGAACATTGCGCAGTTTGAAAAATCTTTCGAATACAAACAACATGACCACCTGATCTGTGAAGATTGCGGGAAAGTGTATGAGTTTTGCGATCCCCGCATCCAACAAATACAGCAAATGGCGGGAGATATTCTTAATTTTGACATTTCTCATCACTCCCTGAACCTGTTCGGCAAGTGCAAGAAATTGCTGGAGAAGGGAGTCTGTGAAAACCTCGCCGGCAAAACATCCGGTCTAAAAAAATAACGTATGCAATTCTATCACAAAACTGAATTGAACTTTGGCGTCGTGGTTTGTTCCCTTTTTGGCGAACTCATTGATAAGAACCAGGCCAATGATTTCGTTGCGGATGTGGAAACGCATCTGCTTGCCGGCAGTCTGAAAGTGGTGCTGGACCTGGGTAGTCTGAAGTACATCAACAGCAGCGGACTTAACGTGCTGATCAACTTGCTGACAAAAGCGAGGAAAAGCGGCGGGGATGTGCTGATCGCCAATGTTTCCGTGAAGGTGCGGGAACTACTGGTCATTACGAAACTGAATACAGTATTTACTGTCACGGATAGTGTTGAAAAAGCAATTTCCAAACTCAAATAAGATCCCCGAAGTACATCGCCTTCGGCGAAGACTTCGGGGTCAAAAAAAACAAAGATGAAAGCAGATGTGCTGTTAGGATTGCAATGGGGAGATGAAGGGAAAGGAAAGATCGTGGACGTGATCACGCCCGGTTACGATCTTGTATGCCGTTTCCAGGGAGGCCCGAATGCGGGACATACCCTTGAGTTCAACGGCATCAAACACGTATTGCACATTATCCCCTCCGGGATCTTCCGGAAGAATTGCATGAACCTGGTCGGGAATGGAGTTGTCCTGGACCCGGTTGTATTCAATAAAGAGATCAAAGCATTGACTGCGATGGGTGTTGATGTGAAGAAGTCGCTGCTCATCTCCAACAAAACGCATATTATCCTTCCAACGCATCGCCTGCTCGACCAGGCTTCGGAGGCCTCGAAAGGAAAGGAAAAGATCGGCTCAACTCTGAAAGGGATCGGACCGGCCTACATGGATAAAACCGGCCGCAACGGTCTGCGGGCAGGAGATATACTTCTTCCTTCATTCAGGGACAGATATGATCAACTGGTTAAAAAACACATGCACATCCTCGCATCGTACAAATTTATATTTGACATTAAAGAATACGAACCTGAATTCTTCGAGTGCATAGAACATTTAAAGCAACTCACACTTGTCGACGGTGAACATTATCTCAACGAAGCGCTTGCCTCTGGTAAAAAGGTGCTTGCGGAAGGCGCTCAAGGTTCACTTCTTGACATTGATTTTGGAACGTACCCATTTGTTACATCTTCCAATACGGTGTCCGCGGGCGCCTGTACAGGGTTAGGACTGGCTCCTTCAAGGATCGGAAAGGTGATCGGGATATTTAAAGCGTATTGCACCCGCGTGGGAAGCGGACCCTTCCCTACTGAGCTGACGGACGCTACAGGCGAACTGATCCGTAAGACAGGGAATGAATTCGGATCTACCACAGGCCGGCCTAGACGTTGCGGATGGCTGGACATGCCTGCATTAAAATATGCAGTGATGATCAACGGAGTCACAGAACTGATCATGATGAAGGCGGATGTATTGAATCCGTTTGATTCGCTGAAGATCTGTACCCATTACATCATCAATGGAGAAAAGACAGATAAATTACCATATGACCTTTGCCAGGTCGATGCAAAACCGGTCTATAAAGAAATGAAAGGCTGGAGGCAGGACCTGACTGTGATCGATGCCCCAGAAAAAATGCCTGAATCCCTTGAACAGTATATCCGGTATATTGAACTGGAGACAGGCGTTCCGGTGACCATTGTTTCTGTTGGTCCCGATCGCAAGCAAACCATTTTCCGTAAGGGCATTTTGGTCTGATTCTTGCAGCCCTCAAGCCCGTCTTTTACGATAATAATTCCATGCTGAGAGGATCATTCATTACTAGAGTCGTTCTCCTCACCCTACTCTCAGGGTATTTCATTCCGCATCTTTCAGCGCAGACAAAACCGAAAAAAAAGAAGATAGAGTTCTCGGCCAAAGAGACGAAGTACGATAAGAAGATCGGGAAAGGCGCGAAACGCCTGATAGGCGATGTGGTGTTCAAGCATGAGAATATCATCATGCGGTGCGACAGCGCCTGGTTGTTTGATGATGAAACGCTGGAAGCATATAAGAATGTACATATTCAGCAGGGTGATTCCCTGCATCTTTACGGTGATGTTCTCAAATACAATGGCAACACAAAGAAGGCTGAACTGCAGAAGAACATACGCATGATGGATAAGGATATGACACTTACAACAGATCTCTTGTTCTATGATGCCGGTAAAAAGGTGGCGAACTATACAGGCGGAGGCAAGATCGTTACGAAGGACAATGTACTCACCAGCACATATGGAAATTATTTTGCCGAATCAAGAGAACTTGGTTTCAAAAAGAATGTTGTTTTGACCAATCCGGAGTATGTCATGCATTCCGACACGCTCCGTTATAATACCGCTTCAGGCATCTCTTACTTTCATGGCCCGACCACCATCCGCAGTAACCAAAATTTTATCTATTGCGAGGATGGCTACTATGACACCTATAAGGATCTTTCAAGGTTCTCTAAAAACGCATGGATACGATCCGGCGCTCAACGGCTCAGCGGCGACAGCTTGTTTTACGACCGGAAAAGAGGAGTGGGAGCGGCAAAGGGAAATGTTGCTATCCTGGACTCGGCAGAAAAGATCCGGATCGTTGGTCAGCGCGCAGAGTATTTTGAAATGACGGAAAGATCATATGTGACCGGGAAGCCGGTATTGCAGCAACTATTCGATAAGGATACTTTATATATGGGTGCAGACACATTGCGCTCGGAGTACCTGCTCAAGGACTCTGCCGGGAAAAAGGTACCGGATCATACCCATCGTATTCTAAGAGGCTATCATCATGTGAAAATATACAAGGCTGATCTGCAGGGAAAATGTGATTCCGTGGCATATACATTCGCTGATTCTGTCATGAGAATGTATCGTTTGCCGGTTATTTGGTCGGACAAGGAACAGATCACTGGCAAGGAGATACACCTCTCCATGAACCGCGGCTCGTTGAAGTACATGGACATAACGGAAAACGCATTCATTATTTCTTCAAAAGATTCCATTCATTACGACCAGATCAAGGGCCGGAAGATGCGAGGATACTTTCATGATAATGAGCTGAGCCTGGTTCACGTGGAAGGGAACGGGCAGACCATTTATTTCCCGGAAGGCGACAGTTCACTGATTGGCGTGAACAGAACCGATTGTTCCGAGATGAAAATCCACATTCAGTCGAACTCCGTGAAGAAGATCGTTTTCCTTACCAGGCCCGATGGAAAATTGGTCCCGCTGAAAAAATATCCTTCCAACGAACTTAAACTGAAAGGCTTTGTTTGGAGAGAAGGAGAGCGTCCGCTTTCTCCTGCCGATGTAAGCAAATAATCCTGTATCTTCATTTATGCGATTCATCATTCAATTATGCATTTCTTCCCTGGCCGTAATGGTCACAGCCTGGCTTCTTCCGGGCGTTGAGATAGAAAACGGAAATTTCGTTACGGCAGTAATAGTCGCAGCCGTCCTTGCCTTCCTGAATGCAGTCGTAAAACCACTGATGATCCTCCTGACGATCCCCGTCACCCTCGTTTCCTTCGGACTGTTCCTGATCGTTATCAACGCGGTGATCATCCTGCTTGCCGATGCCATAGTGGATGATTTTAGAGTTGATGGTTTTTGGAATGCCCTGCTATTTGCCGTGATCCTGTGGGCGGTAACCGCTTTATTCGAATCTATTCAAAAAAGAGATAACAGAGCTTGAACCAACGCATTCATATTTTTATACGGGTTTTCCTTCCGCTCGCCTTACTCCTTTTCATTGGGAGTTGCCGGCCCAATGCGCGACTGAAGAAGGTCGAGTACGGCAGCATACAACTCGACAAGAAAGGATCGCCCGCGGATGATTCACTTTCAGCGATCATGATCCTGCCTTATAAACAGAAACTTGAAAAGGAGATGAATGAAATTGTGGGGTATTCTGACACAGTTTTACTGAAAGGAAACCCGGAAAGCCTCCTGGGTAACCTGGTGGCAGATCTGGTTCGCGTGCGGGCCAATGCCATTTACTATCCGGCCGACGGATCGAAAGCGGATATCTGCCTTCTGAATAACGGTGGCTTACGAACTGCCCTTCCCAAAGGAGCCATTACGAAAGGAAATATCTTTGAACTCATGCCCTTTGAGAATGAGATCGTGATCCTGACACTTGATGGTAAGGCAGCCTGGCAGATGCTTCAGTATGTTGCCGGGATCGAAGGAGCGCCTGTATCCGGATTAAAAATGGGGATAAAGAACAGATCGCCGGTGAATGTCCTGATCAACGGTGAACCTTTCAATATGGAAAAGAACTATAAAATTGTTACGTCCGATTACCTTGCCTCAGGCGGGGATAAGATGTCCTTTTTCAATAACCCTTTGAAGAAAGATACGTTACATTACAAGATCCGGGACGCGATCATCGATCATTTTACGGAGTTAAAGAATAAAGGGATGAACGTTGTGTCAAACCTGGATAAGCGGATCTACAATGAGTGACAGGAGGAGATTCATACGACAAGCGGTACTTGGAGGACTTGCATTCAGTACACTGAGAGGTTTAGGATCAAACCTGATCCTGGATGATGATCTTGTAAAACTTACCATCCTGCATACCAACGATATGCATAGCCATATTGATCCCTTCCCGGATAATGACCCTAAATATCCCGGGCTTGGCGGTATGGCGCGGCGCGCAGCATTGATCTCACGCATCAGAAATGAGGAAAAGAACGTGTTATTGCTTGACGCAGGTGATATTTTTCAGGGTACTCCCTACTTCAATTACTATGGGGGAGAACTGGAATTCAAACTAATGTCGGAAATGAGGTACGATGCCTCCACTATCGGGAACCACGACTTCGATAATGGTTTGGATGGGATCGTCAAGCAACTTCCGCATGCGAATTTCCCGTTCATCTGCTCCAATTATGATTTCAAGGATACGATCCTGCACAACAAAACGCTTAACTATAAGGTGTTCGAGAACGGTGGAGTGAAAACAGGTGTTTTCGGACTGGGAATTGAGCTTGAAGGCCTGGTGATGAAGCAAATGTATGGCGCAACAAAATACAATGACCCGGTTGAAGTAGCCGCACACTACGCAAAATTCCTGAAGTACGACTTGTCGTGCGATCTCATCATTTGCCTGTCACACCTTGGTTATAAATATCAGAACAAAAAATTCAGCGACACGGATCTTGCATCGGTTTCGCGCAATATTGATCTCATCATCGGCGGACACACGCATACCTTACTTGAAAAACCGGTACAGGTGAAGAACGCTGCAGGAGAACAGGTGCTGATCGCCCAGGTTGGATGGGCCGGTATCCGATTGGGTAGAATAGATTATTTTTTCCAATTAAAAAAGAAAAAAAAGAGCGCAACTGGTAACGGAATAAAAATAACTGATAAAGTCAAGTGAAAATAAATATTTATTTCACCTTTTTTCTTCGATTATTGCATTTTGAATCAAAACAAGGTTATATATTTACGCTGATTTGGAAGGGACGGGATATCACTGGGAAAATAAAACACGGTTTAAATTTTAAATGAGCAGTAAAGACCATAACAAAGCCTGGGAGCGTTGCCTGAATGTGATCAGGGATAACGTAAGCCCGCAAAGCTTCAAAACATGGTTCGAACCGATCAAGCCCGTTAAACTTCAAACGAACGTACTTACCATTCAGGTACCCAGTCAGTTCTTCTACGAATGGCTTGAAGAACACTACATTACTTTACTCAAGAAGACCATACGAAAAGAGTTAGGTCCCGAAGGCAGATTAGAGTACTCCATTATCATGGAGAACCCCTATGCCTCAAAGCCTTACACCGTTAAGATTCCTACTTCCCGCAAGGACATAAGGAACCCCTCGGTCTCTATGCCAATTGATATCAGTCAGAATGTAATAAGGAATCCTTTCATCATTCCGGGTTTGAAGAAAGTGAGTGTTGAATCACAACTCAATCCTAACTACTCTTTCGATAATTTTGTTGAAGGCGACTGCAACAGGCTTGCCCGTTCCGCCGGCTTCGCTGTTGCCAATAAGCCGGGTGGTACTGCCTTCAACCCACTCTTTATCTATGGTGGCGTAGGCCTTGGCAAAACACACCTGGCGCACTCTATAGGCATACGTATCAAGGACTTGTTCCCCGGTAAGACGGTTCTATACGTTTCATCCGAGAAGTTTACGCACCAGTTCATTGACTCTGTGCGTAATAACAGCCAAAACGACTTCGTACACTTCTACCAGATGATCGACGTACTCATTATAGATGATGTACAGTTCTTCGCAGGTAAGGATAAAACGCAGGATGTGTTCTTCCATATATTCAATCACTTGCATCAAACAGGTAAACAGCTGGTTCTCACCGCTGATAAACCTCCGGTCGAGATGCAGGGTATGGAACAGCGCCTCTTAAGCCGTTTCAAATGGGGTCTGTCTGCTGATCTGCAGTCGCCTGACCTTGAAACCCGTATCGCAATTCTTGAGAAGAAACTATATAACGACGGTATTGAATTGTCACGCGATGTGGTCGAATACCTTGCTTATAGCATAACTACGAATGTGCGTGAACTTGAAGGCGCACTGATCTCCTTGCTTGCCCAGGCTTCCCTCAACAAGAAACAGATCACCATCGAGCTTGCGAAGCAGATGATCGATAAGTTCGTTAAGAATACGGCGCGCGAGGTTTCAATTGATTACATCCAGAAAGTGGTCTGTGACTACTTCGACCTGCCTATTGAGTTGCTTAAATCAAAAACGCGTAAGAGGGAAGTTGTGCAGGCCAGGCAGATTGCAATGTATTTCGCCAAACACATGACTAAATCATCCCTTGCCACCATCGGAATGCACTGCGGAGGCAAGGACCACGCAACGGTATTACATGCCTGCAGGACAGTTAACAACCTGATGGACACTGATAAGCGCTTCCGCGCATACATTGAAGAGCTGGAGAAAAAGATCAGCATCCAATAGCATTATACCTTACTTCTATTGAAACATGGGTCTCAGGATTCATGTTTTTTTTGTTTATTAGCGAAGCAGAAACGCTTATGCAAAAGATACTTATGGTGTGCCTGGGGAACATCTGCCGCTCGCCAATGGCCGAAGGGATCCTCAAACGAAAGATCGAGGAAAACAATATCCCGGCATTGGTGGATTCTGCCGGCACCTCTAACTACCATACCGGCGAACACCCCGACAACCGGGCCATTGCCTGCTCCAGGAAATTCAAGGTTGAAATCTCTAAATTAAAAGCGCGGCAATTCGGGGTGACTGATTTTGATCAGTTCGACAGGATCTACGTGATGGATTCTTCAAATTACCAGGATGTGTTGGGGCTTACCCGAAATGAAGCGGATAGGAAAAAGGTGCAGATCATCATGAATGTGATGTATCCCGACACCAATATGAGCGTTCCGGACCCTTATTTTGGCGGGGAAGATGGATTTGACAAAGTATTCCTGATGCTCGACAATGCCTGCGAGATCATTGCCAAATCGCTCAGACCGCATGCAGCTCAATGAAAAAAGGAACACTTTATCTCATTCCTTCATTGCTTGGTGATCTCGCTGACCCGGCTTTGCTTCCTGCCGCTTTTCCCACCCTGCTGAATTCCCTGGATACCTTCATTTGTGAAAGCGAAAAAAGTGCGAGAAAATCACTTAGGCAGGGGGGATTTGCCGGTAACATTGACAAAACTGTATTCTTACTTCTTAATGAACATACTCCTCCCGCAGATGTACGTGGTATTCTGGAACCCTTGCTGAATGGTAAGAACACCGGTTTGTTATCAGATGCAGGTTCACCGGTTATTGCTGATCCCGGCGCTGCCCTGATCCGTTTGGCGCATAAGGAGGGCATTACAGTTGTTCCCTTGCCCGGACCTTCCTCGGTCACGCTTGCCCTGATGGCTTCCGGTTTCAACGGACAGGAGTTTGAATTTCATGGATACTTACCGAAGGACGAGAAGGAGCGCGTGAATAAGATCCGTCAGATGGAAAAGGCTGCCACGGATCATATCACTCAGATCTTCATTGAGACGCCTTACCGAAACAACAAACTGATCGCGGAAATACTAAAGACACTCGGGCCTTCCACTCAACTTTGCATTGCATGTGACCTGACCCTCCCGAGTGAATCTATCCTTACTATGAATATCAGCGAATGGAAAAAAACAGAATTGAATTACGATAAACGTCCTGCTGTGTTTCTGATAGGCAAGTGAATTACTGAACCTCTATCATCTCCATATCGAAAGTAAGGGTTGCGCCGGCAGGAATTTTCGGAGGGAAACCCTGTTCTTTGTAAGCAAGATGAGGCGGGATGACCACGCGCCATTTATCTCCCACCTTCATTAATGGCAGCACTTCCTGCCATCCGTTGATCACCGGCGTAGAGCCGATCGTCAATTCGTATGTCATGTCCCGTTCAATAGATGAATCGAATAATGTGCCGTCAGACAGATACCCTGAGTAATGAACTTTGACCTTCTTACCAACCCCGGCTTGCGTTCCGCTCCCTTTGACCGCAACCAGGTACTTTAAACCGGATGCAGTCTTCACCGTATCCTTGCCTTTCACGTCATAGGGAACAGCTGCGATCTTTGGCTTCACCTCTAACAATTCAATATCATAGATCACGTCGGTTTTAGGAGGGATAGGACCCCTCCCATTTTCACCAAAACCTAAGCTATAAGGAATGACCAGCCTGATCTTTCCACCCTGCTTCATGTAACCGATCCCTTCATCCAGGCCGGGAAGACTTTGTCCCAGGTTGAATTTGATGGTTTCTCCCCTTTCAACGGATGAATCAAATATTTTCCCGTCAGGAAGATAGCCGGAGTATTTTATGATCACAATGTCTCCTTTTGCCGCGGCAACCCCTCTTCCCTGCTCAATATGAATATACTTTAACCCGGTTTCGGATTTGATCGTATCCTTTCCAAGTGTGAAGAATGGCCTGACTCCCTCTGTCGTTTCAAGCAATTCCATGATAAATTTCAAATTAGAGTTTGGCGGAACGGGTCCGGCTTGTTGATTACCATATGCAAGCGCTGAAGGTACAATGATCTCCATTTTGTCACCCACCTTCATCAGCCGCAGGGCCTCAAGAAAACCGGGGATCGCGCTGCCACTTGTCACCTTGAGATCCCATGGAGTATTTTTTTTCCATGTATCCTCAAGCACCTCTCCGTTCATCAGCATCTCGATAAAATGCACCTTCACCTTATCTCCTTCCATAGGCATGATGAGGCCTGTCCCCGCGGTAAGGATCTTATACTGAAGTCCGCTGGCGGTTTTAGTAAATCCCTCTGCAAGTTTCAATTCTATGGGAGCAGGCGCAGCATCAACTTTAGGTTTCTTTTCCTTTTTTTGCGCGGTTCCGATCGCGCTGATAAGCAATGTTGCTACAAACAGGCTAATGTACTTTCTCATGAGAATCTATTTTATTCCTACAAGTTCTACTTCAAATAATAGTGGCGCATAAGGAAGTATGCCATACATTCCTGTGCGAGGGTCCACTGATCCTAAAGAATCGTATCCGAGTTCAGAGGGAAGGATGATGGTTGCTTTCCCACCCAGCCTCATCAATGCTATGCCTTCGTGAAAACCTTTGATCATAGGATCTTTTCCCAATGAAAACTCCAGCGGTTGCCCGTTGGAAGCATCAAATACGGTACCATCCTCCAGCAACCTTCCAATATAATTTACCATGACCATGCTGCCAAACGCAGGCGCTTTTCCTTTACCTTTTTCATGCTCAATGTAAATGAGCCCGCTTTTTGTGGCTTTCTCACTGATCTTATTCTGGGCTACATAATCACTGATGATCTTTTTTCCGTTTTCCTTATTATAAGCACTCTTTTCCTGTACCTGGGCCATATATGCCTCGTACTTTTTACGTTGCTCTTCCTGCATTTCCATAGCGGTCATCACATTCATGAGTTTTATCTCAAATGTGAAGTACGTACCGGGAGGAAATGCTTTTGCGGAATCTTCCTTTGGGATGAGCGCGTAAATGGAATCAGCACTGATCTTGAAACTTGCGCTGTCGCCAATGCTCATGCTCATGATAGCATCTTCAATTGAACCGTGAAATGCCGGTTGCCGAAGATTGAAGGAAACGATCCCATCGGGTTTCCTGAGCCAGGAATTGAAAAGAATACTGTCGTCCGTAAATTTGTTGATCATTCGTATGAACACGTAATCCCCGACAGCCGGCTTTGCTGTATCCCCGGCTTTTGTATGAAATTTGTAGATCAGGCCGTTCTCATTCTCTTCATACCCCTCGAACTTCACTGAACTGCAGGAGAAGAGGGCAAGGAGAATCCTGAAAAAAATAATTCTTAGCATATAATTTATTTTAGATCAAGGACCTCCACCTCATACACCACCGGGGTTCCCGGGGGCACAACGCCATTAGTAGAGCCTTTTTCGCCATAAGCGAGGTACGAAGGTATGATTATTTTAGCTTGAGATCCCTTCCTCATGCCGCTTAGCGCCAGCTCCAGCCCGCGTATAACCTGCATCTCATCGCCCCAGGAAAAAACCATTTCTCCCTTGTCAAATAACTCGCCCCCAAGGAAAGTGCCGGTGTACCGGATCTTTATCTGATCGCCCTGCGAAGGTAATTCTCCCCGGCCTTCATGAATGGAACGCACATGGATCCCTGAACCGGATGTATCTTCCTGCAAGCCGTTCTCCCTGATGAAATTCTTTATAAGAATGCTTTCATCCACATCTCCCAACTCATTCAGGCGGACGATCTCATCCGCATATTCCTTTTTGCTGCGCACTTTAATAAGTTTCACATCCACGCGCAATGCTTCCCTCAAAAGCAGTTTACGCAGATCTTCATGAATGGCGAACTCCGGATTTTCAAAGATGAAGGATGCGCTGTCGCCCTCCGCCATATTCATCAGGGGGGATCCCAGGGCGACCCATCCGTTCCCAGAATTCTCAACCAATGAGGTCATTCCCTTTGGAAAGATCTCGTAGGAAGAAAAGACCACCTGGTGCTCACTGCCGAAAACCTTCATGTGATACGTCACAATATCCGAGTCGTTGGGTTTGCGGCTGTTCTCACTGAAGGAATAAAGCAGAAAATGCATATTCTTTCCGATCGGAGTATACCCGTCATACTTTTCCATATTACATGAATTCACAGCAACTGCCAGTAAAAGGAAAATTCTGATCTTCATTTTTTAAGTTCCGTAAGATGGATGTAATAGATCACGGGCGAAAGCGGCGGTATCTTTTCCCAATCGCCAAGCAACCCATGCGCCAGGTGGGAAGGAAGTATGAACATGACCTTGTCTCCTGTACGCATCAGCTGAATTCCTTCGTGCAAACCGGTCTCCACATAATCTCTGCCGATAAGAAATTCTTCCGGGCCAATTGAATCCGAAGAATAACAGATCTCCCCGGTCTGAAGTAATTTCACCTGGTAGTTAATGGTTGCGCGTAAGCCGAGCTTTGCGCTGTCGCCTGTTCCCCTCTCTACGAACATGTACCTCAACCCCGTTCCGGTCATTTGCATGTCCCATCCCATGTTTTTGACCTTCGCATCGATCTCATCGGATTCCTTTTGTCGCAATGCTTTATTTGCGTTGATGAGATCTTCCTTTTTCAGTTTAGGCGGGTCTGGGGTCTGATCGTTTCCGCAAGAGCAGAGAATAGCGAAGAACGAATAGAATATGAAACGGCAGGGGAATGCGGTCATTTTCTTAAGATCTCTTGAGTTCATCTGCATAAGATGGCAGAATAGATTCCAGTTTCTTCACTGCTTCCTGAAGATTTCCGTCAAAGCTACCCCCGGCGGCGTGGATATGTCCGCCTCCGTTGAAATATTTTCTTGCCATGGCATTCACATCAAATTTTCCTTTCGACCTGAGTGAGAGTCTGATCTCATTATCCTTTTCCATAAAAAAGACACCCAGAATTATTCCGCTGACCGACAGACACCAGTTCACCAGTCCTTCAGTATCCCCTTTACGGAAGTTAAAGCGTTCAAGTTCTGCCTTAGTAATGCTGATATATGCAGTTTTAACATCTTTTAATACTACCATCTTTTCTGAGATGGCGTAACCCATTAAACGTAACCTGTCCTCGGTGTTTACGTCGTACACCTGCTCATGGGCACGATGCGTTTCCACGCCCAATTCCTTCAGGCTGGCTGCGATCTGCAGCGTATGCGGACTTGCAGAAGGGAATCTGAAAGAGGCCGTATCCGTCATGATGCCGGTATATAAACAGATACCGGATTCTGCGGTTATCAGCTTCTGATCTCCCATCGCTGTGATAAAATCATACACCAGCTCTGCGGTGGACGAAGCGTTTGTATCGTGAAACAGGCAATCCGGAAAAGAATCGGGCTGCTGGTGATGATCGATCATTACTTTGTAAGCGCTACTGGCTTCGATAAGCGCTGCGGGTTCACCAATTCTTTTCAGCGTGTTGAAATCAAGACAGAAAATGAGAGAAGCGTCATTTATGAGATCTGCAGCGGCAGCTTTATTTTTCTCGAAAACGAGGACTTCAGGACTTCCCGGCAGCCAGGCCAGAAAATCAGGAAAATCATTTGGTACGATCACACGCGTGACATGTCCCTTGTTTCTGAGATAAGCGCATAGACCAAGTGAAGAGCCCATGGCATCCCCATCCGGGTTGGAATGGGTCAGGATGACGATCCGTTGCTTCGATTTAAGTCTTGACTGTACACCGTTAAGATCAGGGGAATTCATGGCCCGTAAAATTACGATTAATATAAAGGGCGGGGCGAGGGCATTCGGGGGATTTTCTTTACTTTCGCGACACATTTTTTTGACAAATCATCAACAATACAGGCAATGGCAGGGAACAGAACCTTTACAATGATCAAACCGGATGCGGTCGCTAATAATGTGATCGGACCTATCCTCGCTAAGATCAATGAAGCAGGCTTCCGGATCATAGCAATGAAGTATACCCGCTTAACGAAGGAAAAAGCCGGTCAGTTTTACCTGGTCCATGAGGAAAGACCCTTTTACGGTGAACTTTGTGAATACATGAGCTCAGGCCCCATTGTTGCAGCCATATTGGAAAAAGACAATGCTGTGGAGAGCTTCCGTAAGCTCATAGGCGCAACAGATCCTCAAAAGGCCGAGCCCGGTACCATCCGCAAGCTTTTCGCGAAGTCCATTGCAGCCAATGCGGTTCACGGGTCCGACAGCGATGCGAACGCAGAGCTGGAAGGCGGTTTCTTCTTCTCAAAACTGGAGCATTTTTAGGGGATTTGGAATTACACGGAATTGCCTTATCTTTGTATACATCCCGTTAACTAGCGGGATTTTTTTTTAGATGAAGAAGCTTCTCTTATTCCTTCTACCAGTGTTACTCTTCTCAGGTTCATGTAAGAATGACCTGCAGATTCTCGACGATTACAGGGAGACCATGGCAATTTACTGCCTCCTGAATTCCGCTGACTCGGTTCAATATGTCAAGATCAATAAATCTTTTCTCGGACCCCTTGATGCCTATGCCATGGCCGGTGTGTTCGACAGCATCAACTACGGGCCGAATGATCTGACAGTATTCCTGGAAAAGATCGTTAACGGTAACGTTGTACAGAGTATTCCGCTCTTCCTTGATTCACTTCTTCCCAAGGATTCAGGCGTATTTGCCTTCCCACTACAATACCTGTATAAGTCCGCTACGCCTATTGCAGGCGATGGAAGCGAGTATAAAATAACCGTTATCAATAATGAGCCCGGTTTCCTTCCCGCAACCTCAAGCGCAAAGACTATATTACCAATTCCGGTCAACTCCCCGATCCTGAACCAGGTGATCAATCTATATGGTAACGTTTCGTATAAGTCGAAGTTTACAACTTCTCTCAACGGCAAGCTCTTCAGCATGACGATTCGCTTCCATTACAGGGAAGTATTCACGTTCGATACCTCGCAGGTTGCCTTCAAGTACATCGATATCCCTTTCAACATCCATCGCGCACCGAATCTTTCCGGTGGCGAGATCTATACCGAAATTGTTGAGGCGGAACATTTTTTTAAGGCTATTGGAAATAATCCCGGGCTTCCTGACGACAATAACCTCATTCGGAACTTCCTGCAAATGGAATTCATTTATTACGCTGCCGGATCTGATTTTGCTGACTACCTGGACGTTGTTGCAGCAAGTAATTCCGCGTTCAATGAAGCGCCGATCTACACCAATATCACCAATGGAATAGGCCTCTTCTCCACCCGGTATAGGCAAGTTGTGAAAGGTGTAAAACTCAATACTCAAACTCTGGATTCACTCATGTACGGACAGTACACAGAGGATAAGAATTTCAGATGATCATTTGGTGATCAGGATCTTTGCATAACGGATCTGTGTACCTGTGATGACCCTTGCCATATAGATCCCATTCTCTAAAAACCCCAGGTCGTACTCTGATGACTGTTCCTCAATTTTCATTTCCCACACGAGTTTGCCATTCAGATCATAGATCTGAAAAAATCCTTCATTCCTATCCTGCATCAATACCAGTGTAACCCTTCCATTCGATGGATTAGGAAAAATTGTAAGGCTTTGCGGTGGCGCCGGATCTGCGACACTTACAACCGGCTGGCTTGTATACCGGCATAAGTTGGGATGGTAAAGCCCTGATGCATGATCATACGCTCCCCCGAGGAAAACATCTGATCCATTAAGATAAAAACAACTCACAAGGGAATCGGTGCCCGGGCTGAAAGCAATGGGTGTATTGCCATTCACATTGATACCGGCAGTAGCGGGAGCGAACTGGGCAGCGAAACTGGTGAAATATCCCCCGGCGAGAAGTGTATCATTCTTACGATATAAGGTTTTCACCGAACTGCCGGGAGAGGGATCATAGGACTGAAGGATCCCTGCATTATTCACGACCGCTAAATTATTCCTTGGAATTCCATTGACCGAGCTGAACCAACCGCCGGCGTACACATTGCCACTGACTACTTGGAGAGAATATATCCCATCATCGAATGAAGGTGTCCAAAAAGGATCCGGCGCACCATTCGTTGTATCTGTTCTGACGATCCTTGAACGAGGCAATCCTCTTGCTGTGGTAAAATAACCGCCAACATAAAGCTTATCAGAATAAAGTTCAATTGAATTAACGGTTCCATTCACATGGCAAAAGAAACTATCAACCGTATTTGTCATTAAATTGATAGCCGCAAGATTATCGCGCGGGGTTCCGCCTGCATCACTGAACAAACCACCGAAGTAAAGCCTGCTGCCGGAACGAAGTATTGTGCGAACAGGTCCGTCAATAGGAACATTCATTGAGCCCGGCTGGTATCCCGGCATGGTATAGTGTATGATCCCGCTGCGTGGCAAGCTGTCTATGCTATTGAAATCTCCTCCTATATAAAGGTCACTTCCATACGTGGCAAGGCAGAGAATGACACCTGAAGGATCCGGGGTCCAGGGATTGAGAACACGTGTAGTGATGTCAATGGAATACAGATTTCTTCTTGTCTTGCATTGCATGAGTGTAAAGTCCCCTCCGGCGACAAGTTTGCCATTCGCTTTATGAATACAATAAACAGCATCACTTGCTGAAGGGTCAAAAGATTCAACTGTATTACTCAAAAGATCAATTGAGCCAATATTCTTGCGTAAGGCAGATCCCATAAGACTAAAACCACCACCCGCGAAAAGTCTCAGAGAATCGCAAAAAAGAGTTCGGACGGTTCCATTGGTACCAACAGTAAGGGATGTCAGGGAATCACCGCTGAGGGAAATGCATGCTATGCGGTTCCTTGGCATGAAATCCACGGAAGTGAAATCCCCACCGAAAAAGAGTTCGCCATTCTGCAAGCAAAATGTCCTGACCCGGTTGTTGAGATTATGATTGAAGGGCAGCAACGATTCCAATGGTGTCGCGTTAAAAGCAGCCAGGTATTGTCTTGATGTAAAATTCACCGTGGTAAAGTCCCCGCCAACAAACAAAGTGTCGGCAGACATTTTCATAGCCCTCACCACACCGTTCATGACAAAGTCAAAATCAAGGAATTCAAATGGCGTATCCCCTGTTATCGCATCCACCCTGGCCAGGTTGCTCCTCCCTGAGTTACCAATGAATGAAAAAAAGCCTCCGACATAAATGAGACCCATGGCATCACTTTCCAGCGCATAAACCGGACCATCAGGGGAAGGATCCCATGATCCTACAGCCCCGGTTATGGTATCCACCACGGCAAGGTTTCTTCTCGACTGACCATCGATAGAAAGAAACTGTCCGCCCACATACAATCCCAAACCCTGCCAGGTATCCTGCGCAGTTTCTTCCAGCATTAATGCATATACCGGTCCTTGCGGTTCAGGTCTGAAGGAAGGATCCGGCAAACCGTCGGGTTCGATCTTTACAAGATTTGAAACTCCCAGGTTTCCGACCCTGGAAAACGAGCCGCCGAGGTACCAGTTGCCATTGCTATCGGAGACCATAACATGAACAGGTCCATTGATAAGCGGAAACTGTGGAAGCAAAATGCCACTGATGGTATCCAATTGCGCGGCATGACCGGAGACCATTCCCACGTCATCAAAACTTCCGCCTACGATCAGTTCATTTCCAATTACGGTCATGCAATTCACCGGACCATCCGGCGCAGGAAACCAGGTATCAACAAACTGGGCGCGAAGCAGTCCGCTTGCAGCGAAAAAATACAATAAAAACATCCTGTTCGCCATTGCTGTAAGTATACCTTTTCTTAGGATATAATCCCTACATTTACAATAATGAAATTACGAAATAATATTGTTATTGTCGCTATTATTACCGGCTTATTCTCCGCTTTCTCCTGTAAGAACGAAATCGACATCACGGATGAGTGGAGGGAGACCATGGTAGTTTTCGGATTACTGAACCAGGCGGATACGGCTCAATACATCAAGGTCAACAAAGCTTTCTTAGGTGAAGAAGATGCTTTCGTGATGGCAGGGATCTATGACAGCAGCAATTATTCTTCACAGGTCGATTGCGTGATGGAACGCTGGAGGAATAACCAGTTGCTGAGCACGCATACTTTATACAGGGATTCGCTGATCCCGAAAGATCCCGGTATTTTTTCCTATCCCAACCAGGTACTTTATAAAACAACAGACCCGCTTTTTGACGACAGCGAGTACAAGCTTAAGATTACGAACAATGAATCCGGCAATTTCGTAACCTCAAGTTGTTCACTTGTAAAGAACTTCAGCATCCTGGAGCCCCTTCCTGCTCAAACGGTCATTTCATTCCTGAATGTTGTGAATCCTTTCCGCGTGAAGTGGACTACCGGAACCAACGGAAGACTTTACCAGATGATGATACGATTCTTCTACTTCAGAAAAGATAAGATCACACTTGTAAAAACACAGGATAGCGTTGACTGGGTCTTTAATGAAAAAAGAGCGGAGAGCATTCTCGGCGGGGATGAGCTGAGCGAGGAATTTATGGGTGAATTATTTTACAAGTTCGTCAAGGCAACCATCAAGAATCCCGGTAACGCCGATTTTCTGATCCCGGGTAAGATCAGCAATTCATTTTACCAGTTTGATTTCTTCGTTTATGCTGCTGCAGAGGAATTTGCAACCTATATGGAGGTGAATGAACCTTCCCTCACCGTACTCCAGGAAAAACCTATTTATACGAATATCAAAGACCAGTCGGGCAATGATGCTGTTGGCATCTTTTCTTCAAGGCTTTTCCGCATTAAGCAAGGAATACGCTTAACGGACCAGTCAACAGATTCCCTTTTTGCCGGTCAGTATACCTACCAGCTTGGTTTTTGTACGGAGAGTATTCTCAGTCCGTACTTTTGTCAATAGTCATTGCATTCCAATGACACCTTGTCACCAGAATACCCGGTCAGCATTATGTCAGTTGAGTTTCATGTCATAATTGCATGCCTTTCCCATTGGCATAATGATTGACCCCTTTTTTATGTAATTAATTTAAAAAATACCGAAATGGGAAAGATCATCGGAATAGACCTTGGAACAACCAACTCCTGCGTTTCAGTAATGGAGGGCAATGAGCCGGTCGTAATAGCAAACAGTGAAGGCAAAAGAACAACACCTTCTATTGTAGGATTTGTAAAAGGCGGAGAGCGTAAGGTGGGAGATCCTGCAAAACGCCAGGCCATTACCAACCCGAAGAATACCGTGTATTCTATCAAACGCTTTATGGGAATGTCCTTCGGCGAATCCGGTAATGAGCTGAAACGCGTTCCTTATACGGTCGTGAAAGGCGCCAATGACACCCCTCGGGTGGATATTGACGGAAGACAATACAGTCCGCAGGAGATCTCTGCCATGATCCTTCAGAAAATGAAGAAAACGGCTGAGGATTATCTCGGGCATGAAGTAACTGAAGCGGTCATCACTGTCCCTGCATATTTTAACGATGCGCAGAGGATGGCGACGAAAGAAGCGGGCGAGATCGCAGGCCTTGTTGTGAAACGTATCATCAATGAACCCACCGCCGCTGCCCTTGCTTATGGACTTGATAAGAAAGGCAAAGAGATGAAGATCGTTGTGTTCGACTGCGGAGGCGGAACGCATGACGTATCAGTGCTTGAACTCGGAGACGGAGTGTTTGAAGTAAAATCAACCGACGGTGATACGCACCTTGGCGGAGATGACTTCGATCAGAAGATCATTGAATGGCTTGCCGATGAATTCAAAAAAGATGAGGGACTGGATCTCAAAAAAGATCCTATGGCGTTGCAGCGTTTGAAAGAAGCTGCTGAAAAAGCAAAGATCGAATTATCGAGTACTACCACAACGGAGATCAACCTTCCTTACATCATGCCGGTTGACGGAGTTCCGAAACACCTGGTGAAAACGCTTACACGGGCAAAGTTTGAATCCCTTGTGGATGACCTGGTGAAAAGGACCATCGCTCCCTGTCAATCTGCTCTCAAAAATGCAGGATTGAGCGTGAACGACATCAATGAGGTCATACTTGTTGGAGGCTCAACGCGAATCCCCGTGATCCAGGCAGCTGTTGAAAAATTCTTTGGCAAGGCTCCATCCAAAGGCGTGAACCCGGATGAAGTTGTTGCTGTTGGCGCAGCGATCCAGGGAGGCGTTCTCACAGGAGAAGTAAAGGATGTGCTGTTGCTGGATGTTACCCCGCTCTCACTTGGAATTGAAACATTGGGCGGTGTGTTTACCAAACTGATCGAATGCAACACAACCATCCCGACCAAAAAAACAGAAACGTTTTCTACTGCATCGGATAATCAGCCGAGCGTACAGATCCATGTTTTACAGGGAGAGCGTCCCATGGCAAAGGATAACCGAAGCCTTGGAATGTTCAACCTGGACGGGATCCCTCCTGCTCCCCGCGGCGTACCGCAGGTAGAAGTGATGTTCGATATTGATGCGAACGGGATCCTGAACGTCTCTGCAAAAGACAAGGGAACAGGTAAATCGCACAACATCCGCATCGAAGCCAAATCAGGTCTATCGAAGGAAGAGATCGACAGGATGAAGAAAGAAGCGGAGGCAAATGCGGACTCAGATAAGAAAACCCGTGAAGACGCGGATAAGGTCAACCAGGCCGACGGGCTCATCTTCCAGACCGAGAAACAGCTGACAGAATACGGAGATAAGATCTCAACTGATAAGAAGGAAGCTATCCAGAAAGCACTGAGCGATCTTAAAGATGCGCATAAGGCGAAGGACATGGCGAAGATCGACAGCGGGCTTGCAGCTCTGAATACGGCATGGGCAGCGGCCTCACAAGAGATCTACCAGGCTCAGCAAAATGCGCAGAACAATACGTCATCTACTGCAAGCAACGGAACCAACGGAGAAGCAAAGAAAGACGGGGAAGTGACGGATGTGGATTTTGAAGAAGTGAAGGATGATAAGAAAAAGTAGCCCCTCGCTGCTCCTGTCCGACTGACGTCGTTCAGGCGCGCTCGGGGTGACAGTAGAAGTGGAAGTGGAAGTGGAAAAGCCCGAGAGATCGGGTCTTCTTTTTGATATTTTTTCAGTAGGTTTGGATCGTATGCGGAGAAGTTTCATTACGATTTTCCTGCTTTCCACACTTGCCATTTCGGCGGGGACCGATACTACTAAGATAAATATCGCGCTCAAAAACTGCCTTGCAAAAGCGCTTGCTGATCCGGAAGCCGTTATCAGGGAAACCGAACCCTGGCTGATCCAATCCATCGATGCAGAGTACAACTATGGAACTGCGTATGCTTATGGTGTAATAGGGAGATGTTTTGATCAGTTGGGGCAATTTGATACGGCCATCTACATCATCCAACTCGGTCTTCCTTATGCGGAGAAGATCCATGACAAAAAACTCCAGGGTACATTGCATGGTTTTATCGGGGATGCCTGGTATTTCAGGGGCGACAGAAACAAAGCGTTGGAATCCTATTTCAGGAGTTATGAAATACGGGAATCTGCAGGCGACATGTATGGAGCATCATCGTCATGCATCGGGATCGGCAACGTTTATTCCGACCTTGGTCGTTACCAGGATGCAATTAACTGGTATCAGAAAACGCTTGATATTCAAAAGGAGTTCGGGAATAAAAGGTTCATTTACTCGGCCCTGCATAATATGGGCGCGGCCTATGAGGGCCTGAAGGATGTCAATAAAGCCGAAGAGCATTATTTGTCCTCCCTTGAGATCAAAAAGGAACTCAGGGATACACTGGCAATGTGTTATTCATATTCTACCCTTGGGAAACTCGCATCCAGTCTTGGCCAATATGCGAAGGCGGAAAAGTTTCTCCTGCTTTGCAAGGAGTACCGTGAGAAGTTAGGAGACATCTATGGATTGGGATCAATCAACAGTGTCCTTGGTGATCTGTATATGCGCCAGGATAACTACGCGCGGGCACTGACACATTTCTACGCTTCGCTTGAGATTGCAAAAGAAACCGGCGCAGGCCAATTGATCAGCAGCAACTACTTAAATATCCATACCTGCTGGAGCGATCTTAAACAATTTGATTCCGCCACTAAATATGCAGAACTCTATATTCAAATCCACGACTCGCTTACAAATGTGGAGAGAGCAAAGGACCTTTCTGAACTTCAGACAAGGTTTGAAACCGTCAAAAAAGAAAAGGAGAACCAGTTATTGAAACAGGAGCAGGTTGTGAAGGACAGTGAGATTCGCTCGGGACAACTCATGCTTGGCGGAACGATAATCCTGGCTGTCCTTATCCTTGGATTCGGGATCTATGCTTACAATGCCTTCCGGCAGAAAAGAAAAGCCAACATTCTGCTGGAATTGCAAAAGGAAGAGATCAATTCACAGAAACATATCATTGAAGAAAAGAATAAGGATATTACCGACAGCATCAACTATGCACAACGTATCCAGTGCGCTTTGCTTACGAGCGAATCCTATTTTGAAAAGAACATCAAAGAATTCTTCATTCTATACAAACCGAAAGATATTGTCAGCGGAGATTTTTACTGGTCGCTGAAACAAGGCGATGACCTGTTCATTGCAGTTGCTGATTGTACGGGTCATGGCGTTCCGGGAGCATTCATGAGCATGATTGGCATAAACCTGTTGAACGAAATAATTGTTCAGCGAAAAGTATCAAACCCGGCTCTGGTCCTTGACATCATGCGGGAGGAGATCATACACCGCCTCAATCCTGATGAGAACAGTGAAAAGAGAATGGATGGCATGGATATGGTACTTGCAAAAGTGAATGCAAAAAAACTTACGATCGATTATGCCGGCGCCAACAATAGTTTTTATAAAATGCGTGACGGCATCCTCGAATCCCACGACCCTGATAAGATGCCCGTTGGGATGCACACCGGGTTTCATGATTCGTTCACAAAAAGAACCCTGGAGATAAGGGAAGGCGATATGCTTTATTTCCTGACCGACGGCTATCCCGACCAGTTCGGAGGCCCCAAAGGCAAAAAATTCAAATACAGGCAACTCGAAGAAAAGGTACTGAGCGTTCATAAGCACTCCATGGAGGAGCAAAGGAATACCCTTGATGAAACTTTTGAAGCCTGGAGAGGGAAACTGGAGCAGGTAGATGATGTTACAATTATAGGGATCAGGATACAGGGAACAGGGAAAAGGGAATAGAGAACCTGAAACCTGAAACCTGAAACTTGTAACCTGTAACCTGAAACTTTCCGTACATTTATTCGTTCAATACATATGAAGTTGAGAAACATTGCCATTAGTATCCTTTTTCTAACCCCATTATTTGGCAGCGCCCAGTTCTTCAAAGGATTTGGCCTGATGGGAGGACTTACACTGAGCAGTCAGAAATGGCTGGAGACGGCATACGACGGTTCCAATACTGTCTTGACAAAGACAAAACACAAACTTTTATGGGGATTTAACGGGGAGTTGTTCGCGGAGTTCATTAACCACGACAATGTACGATGGAGAACGGAGTTTGAGTACGACAGGAAAGGAACAAAACACCGCGAAACAAAAGACAAGAACCGCCTGGATTATATTTCCTGGAACAATTACCTTGTTTTGCGCGGGGAAGTTTTTTCCGGTCACCCCTATTTCCTGATTGGCCCGCGTTTTGAATACGCCTTCATCCAAAAAACTCCTTCCGTACCTTTTGCGTTTCGTCCACTTCATTTTTCCTGGTCGGCCGGAGTGGGATTTGAATTCATCACCTTTGGCGCAATGAAACCCCTGGTTGAGGTTCATTACAATCCTGATCTGAACAAAGCCATGATGGAAACTTATTCCGATGGCGTTTCCGGATGGGGTATTCGTAACCGGGCATGGGAATTGCGGGTAGGTGTTATTTTCAGGTTTAATGACAATAGTTGTCCGCCGGTGTTTAAATAATGGACGGTAAAATATTCACCACAAGGAACACAAAGCCCTTCGTCTAACTCAGGATCACAAAGAGCACAACGGCATTTTCCTTTATTAGTGCCCTTTGTGCATTCCTCGTGAACTTAGTGGTTATTAAGACACAGCAATAACAAGAAGACGTCATTTTCGCTTACCTCCTCTTTTTTCCACATTCTGCATAATCCAACTCTGCTTTTTTCGCATAGCTTTGCTTTCTAAAAAAACAACTTACATGAGCAGAGACAAAAACGTAGTTGGCTGGTTCGACCGTTCGGCCGTTCGGCTTCGCTCACGACTCACGGTGACAGATGGTATATTTATTATTATTCTAAACACAAAACTATGAGCAGAGACAAAAACGTAGTTGGCTGGTTCGAGATACCGGTCACAAAAATGGAGAGAGCAGTTGCTTTCTACGAGAAAGTATTTGGGTTCAAAATGGAGAGTATGCAAATGGGACCCATTGATATGGCCATGTTCCCGTATTCGCAAGACCCGAAAGCCCCCGGCGCATCAGGATCCCTGGTGTTCAACAAGGAGTTTTATGAACCTTGCACCAAAGGAACACTTGTGTACCTCTCTTCACAAACAGGTGATCTGGCAGATGAAATGTCAAGGATAGAAGCTGCCGGAGGAAAAGTGCTGATGCCGAAAAAACAAATCAGCCCTGAGATCGGTTACATGGGAGTGTTTGAGGATTCAGAGGGGAATAGGGTTGCGATACACTCACGTAAGTAACCCTTCGGCTACGCTCATGGTGACAACCTAATCAAAAGACTGCGAAGAGTTCGATGCTTTGGTAATAAGTTCCTGATACTCCTCCGGCGTCAGATCATTGAAGAAGAAGTTGATTGGATTTACTTTCTCACCGTTCTTAATTACTTCATAGTGAACGTGAGGAGCCGTAGAGAGTCCTGTGCTGCCAACGTAACCGATGATGGCCCCGCGCTTTACTTTTTGCCCGGGATACACCACAAATTTTGTCATGTGTCCGTAAAGTGTCTGGTAACCGTAACCGTGATTGATCACAACGTGATTGCCGTATCCTGAAGCATTGGCATCCGCCCGCTGCACCACACCATCGCCGGTTGAATAGATGGGCGTGTTCATAGGACAAGCAAAGTCCATCCCGGGATGAAACTCAGAGGTCTTGTAGATAGGATGCGTTCTCCATCCGAAACCGGAAGGTGCATGCCGTAATTTTTTGTTCTCCACCGGTTGGATGGCAGGAATGCTGCTTAGCATCTTTTCTTTATTCTTCGCAAGCACAACAACATCATCAAATGATTTACTCTGGATATACATTTGCTTGGCAAGCTTGTCGAGTTTCTGCGACGTAGAAATGATCAACTGAGAGTTTTCATATCCTTCCAGCTCTTTGTACCTGTCGATACCGCCAAACCCGGCGCGACGGATATTATTCAGGATTGGATCGGCCTCAAAAATGATGCGGTAAATATTGTTATCGCGTTCTTCAAGATCACCTAAAACAGTGTTCATCTGGTCCAGCTTCTTATTCAACAATTCATACTGGGAACGCATTTTCTCCAGTTCCCTCTGCAACTGCTTTTCCTGCGGGGAATCGATGATCTTGAAAGCGATCACCACAGTCAGTACGGCAAATACAGTCCCGGTTGCCAGGTAGGAAAGCACCTTAATAGCTTTCCGCCTCCAGCCTGTCTCGACCTTCTCGTAAGTAAGTGAACGACGGTTAAACTTGTATTTTACCTTTGACATCTACGTAAATGACTGATTATCAAAATATTCAACTAGTCCTTGCCACCAAAAATACGGAAACAAGGCTCAGCCTGCAAGTGATTTAACACTTTCATAAACATCCCACTTTTCAGGTCATTTGACTTTGTTCCGAATGCTCATGCACTACATTTGTTACCGACCAATTGATCGCGTTTATACGGCTGGCGCCATATAAAAGCAAGGAGCCGAAAAGCTCAGTTTAGTTTAGTTTAGTGGATACCCCGACAGACCCCCATATTTGTCGGGGTTTTTCCTTGCAATCCTGACCCCTGACCCCTGACCCCTGTCACCTGAAACCTTATCTTTGTTTCCCCTATGAATTCCACCAAAATACGGGATAAGTTCCTCGAATATTTCCGCGCCAAGGACCATGAGATCGTTCCTTCCGCCCCATTGATCATTAAGGACGATCCCACCCTGCTATTCACTAATTCAGGCATGAATCAGTTCAAAGATTGGTTCCTGGGTAACAGCGTTCCAACTTTCAAACGGGTTGCCGATTCTCAGAAATGCCTGAGGGTTTCCGGCAAGCACAATGACCTGGAAGAAGTTGGCGTGGATACCTACCATCACACCATGTTTGAGATGCTTGGGAACTGGAGTTTCGGGGACTATTTCAAGAAAGAAGCCATTCAGTGGTCATGGGAATTATTGACTGCTGTATATAAAATTCCTAAGGACAGGTTATACGTTACAGTTTTTGAAGGAAGCAAGGACGATAAACTTCCCTTCGACAAAGAAGCCTCTGACGAATGGAAAAAGTGGATCGGGGAAGAGAGGATCATCAATGGAACCCGCAAAGATAATTTCTGGGAGATGGGTGAGATAGGTCCTTGCGGTCCTTGTTCCGAGATCCATGTGGATCTTCGTGATGATGCTGAAAGAAAAAAGGAGGATGGAAAGCTGCTTGTGAACACAGGACATGCCCAAGTCATCGAGATCTGGAACAATGTGTTCATGGAATTCAACAGGAAAACGGACGGCTCACTGGAGAAACTTCCGGCCCAACATGTGGATACGGGAATGGGATTTGAACGGCTATGCATGGTGTTGCAGGGGAAAAAATCCTCGTATGATACAGATATTTTTCAGCCGCTGATCAAGAAAGTAGAAGATATCTGCGGTTTGCGTTACAAACCCGCCGACCATAATAAAACTGCTGAAGTGGTTAACATTGGTATGCGCGTTGTGGCAGATCATATCCGGGCCATTTCTTTTGCCATTGCGGACGGACAATTGCCATCCAATACCGGCGCAGGTTATGTAATAAGAAGGATATTAAGAAGAGCTGTCCGATACGGATATCAATCGCTTGGTTTGAAAGAGCCCTTCCTTCACAGGTTAGTCCCTGTTCTTTCAAAGCAGATGGGAACAGCTTTCCCGGAGATCCTCTCGCAAAAACTTCTCATTGAGAAAGTGATCCGTGAAGAAGAAACATCATTTTTCAAGACCCTGGAGAACGGATTGAAGAAGATCGACCAGATCTGTATTGATATCGTCAACGATCCAAAAAAGAAAAAAGAAATTGAAGGGAAGCTGGTCTTTGAACTGTACGATACTTTCGGTTTCCCGCTGGATCTTACGGCCCTTATCGCGAGAGGATATGAACTGGCGATCGATGAAAAGGGATTTACAATTGAACTGGATAAACAAAAGAGCAGATCAAAGGATGCATCAAAGGTAGAGGCTGAAGACTGGATAGAGGTCGCGCCACTTAAGGAAGTTCAGTTTGTGGGATATGAAACACTTGAATCTTCCTCGGAAATATTACGTTACAGAAAAGTAAAAGCCAAGGGGAAAGAATTATTCCACGTTGTCCTGAACAAAACGCCGTTCTATGCTGAGAGCGGAGGACAAGTAGGAGATACCGGCGTTCTGGAATCCGGATCGGATCAGATCAGGATCCTCGATACGAAACGAGAGAACAATCTCATCATCCACATCACGGATAAACTTCCGGCAAAGTTCACAGGAAAGTTCACTGCAAAGGTTGATCCGGAGAAACGAGGACAGGTCATCAACAACCACAGCGCAACGCATTTGCTCCATTCTGCATTGAGAAAAGTGTTGGGAACACATGTTGAACAAAAGGGCTCACTTGTGAACGAGGAACACCTTCGTTTCGACTTCTCGCATTTCTCGAAAATGACTTATGAGGAGTTGCAGAAGATCGAAACAATGGTCAATGAAAAGATACGGGCCAATATTCCTGTTGAAATAAAGAACATGCCCATTGCGGATGCCAAAAAAACAGGCGCTATGGCATTGTTCGGTGAAAAATACGGCGAGATCGTGCGTGTGGTAACCATGGATAAGGAGTATTCAATCGAACTCTGCGGGGGAACACATGTTAAGAATACCGGTCAGATCGGCTTATTCAAGATCATATCCGAAGGAGCCATCGCAGCAGGCATACGAAGGATCGAAGCGATCACATCCACCAGAGCTGAGGAGCATTTCTCAAAACAAACCGGATTGCTCGACCAGGTAAAGGAGTTATTAGGAAATCCTGCCGATGTGCTGAAGAGTATAAAGGACCTTAAATCACAAAACGCTGAGTTAAAAAGAAGCCTTGAATCCTTCACTGCTCAAAAGGCAAATGAATTGAAGGAATCTCTCGCAAAAAAAGCGATCAAAGTAAATGGATTGCAAGTCATCATTGAACGTATCGATCTGGATTCTGCAGACGCTATCAAAAACATTTCCTTTCATCTGAAAGACAGCATTAAGGATCTTTTTCTTGTCCTTGGTACGATCAGTAAAGGAAAACCTTCTCTTACAATTGCGTTATCAGACAGCCTTGTAAAGGATAAGAAAATGGATGCAGGGAAAATAGTTCGTGAACTTGCCGCAGAGATCAAAGGCGGCGGCGGCGGACAGCCGTTTTACGCTACGGCAGGCGGAAGTGACCCTGACGGACTTGATAGGGCATTGTCGAAGGCGAAGGATTATCTCAATTCTTAAGGATCTTATACGAATACCTGCTTCCCCCCGACTCGATCAGCACAAAATAAATTCCGGGATTGAATCCTGAAACGTTCGTCTGTTTTGTGTTATTCAGAACGCGTAACTCTCTTCCTGAAACATCATATAGCCACAACAGATCCGGCTGTTTATCTCCCCTCACGCTGACAACCTGGGAAGCCTGATCGAACGTAATGGAAAAGTCATCCTGCTCGTTTTCAACATTACCTGTGAGCATGGTCGTTTCTCTCACTATGATGTCGCGCATGATGGTACCCACCAGGTTTCCATTACGGTATTCCGAAACTTTAACACCTATTACGCTTCCTTCGTTGCAATTGATCGGGTGAATAAAAATATCGCCGTTAGCCGGATTCAGAGTGATAGGAGTCAATGTGGTCAGGAATTGCAAGTATGTAAACGGATTAGCGTAAACAAGCGGCACAGCCGGGGTGGTAGTACAACCATTCGCATTATCGTCGAGCGGATTGTAAAGTGAGTATACAAGCGAATCCCCATCCGGCTCACCGGTTATCTGGTTATAGATATTTCCCTGGTTACAGCAGGCGAATGCGATCGGTTCATTAAAAAATGTCGGCGAAGTATTGCAGGGTCCGTTCACATTGTCTAATGTGGCCACGACCGCCATTCCACTTGCGAGAGGGTTAATGACATTTGTAGCCGCCGCACTCCTGCAACAATAAGTGGTATAAAAAATCCAATCGGTACATGAAGTAAGCGTAACCGTAGTTTCATACTCACATTTCAGCACCCCAATATCCGGACCGCTAATACAAGCAGAATTTGGATAGGAACACATGGGGAACGATGGCTGACAGGTACCAAGTATCTGAGGAAGGTTGTAGGAAGTACTGACATTACATGAATTTGAACAAGCTCTTACACTTACCGAACCCGGAGTCACACCGGGACAGTCGATCCAGAGCGCGACACGGAGCTTATATACATTCCCACCCATGCACTGGTAGGTGAGTTCCCCGCCGATAACATGTGTTGCAGATACAAATACGGGTAAAAAGAGGAAGAGGCTGGAATAAAAGAACCGTTTCATGGAACTGATTTTAAGTAAATATAGGAAATCTGCCTGTAACCTTCGGGCACTTCCGCGTTATACCATCAAACCTAACCGCATTACCATGAGATCCTCCGTTCTTTTGATCTGTGTTTTCATTCTTTCCTTCGGGATGGCTCAACAAGATCCGCAGTTCACACAATTTTACAACAACAGGCTGATGTTCAACCCGGGCTACTCAGGCATGAACGGCTTGCTCTGCGCGGGAAGTAATTTCAGGAGCCAATGGGTTGGGTTTCCCGGCGCACCAAAAACTTTCTCAGCATGGATCAACTCAAGATCGAACTTTTTACGAGGAGGATTATCCGTTCATTTTACGCGAGACCAGCTTGGGTTCGAGAAGAATACCAGGATCATCGGATCCTATTCAAAACATATTGTGATCGGGGCAACGAGGCTTGGGGTAGGGGTCGGATTGAATATGCAGCAGAAAACCCTAGACGGAAACTGGATCGCACCGCAGGGAACCTCAGGCGATAATTCAATTCCTTCTCCAACTTCTCACGACTGGCTTGCCGGCATGGATGGAGGAGCTTATTTTCAAAGTAACAGGCTTTATGCCGGTCTCTCAACTTCACAAATAACGCAGGGCGTTTTCAAAGATGGTACCGTGGGATTTAAAACCGCCCGACATTATTTTGCGACAGCCGGATTTCGCTTCACACCCGCTTTCGCGAGGAACTGGGATCTGCGTACGCATTTTCTTGCGAAGACCGATGCAAAAGCAACCACCTTCGATCTGCATACGCAGGCCTGGTACATGGATCAGCTTTATGCAGGTGTTGGTTACCGACCGGGAGATGCAGTTATGTTCTCGGCGGGGATAAGACTTAGTGGATTAGTAGTCGGTTACTCATTTGATGTGACCACTTCTGCGCTTAAAAATCACAGCAGTAATACGCATGAGATCAGCATAAGATATTGTTTCCCTATCCACAAACGGATCATTGATCACAGGATAGAAAATCCCCGTTTCATGTGGGGCGATCGTAATAACAAACCAAAAAGTGATATTTACACAACGGAATCGTTCAACAGCGACTGGTGAAGAACCCATTCGGAAAACCGGTTCAAAAGCCTGTTTTATAGTTAACTTCGCTCCTGTCGATGAACAGGATCCTCACATATTTCCGCGATCGCCACGAAACGATCTTCAAAGCATTCCTTTTTATATCCTTCATCGCCCTCATTGTCTATCTTTTCCCGCGGGAAGCCCAATTCAAATATGAATTAAAGAATCTCGGAGGAAAAGCCTGGTCCAATGAAGACCTGATCGCCCCGTTTGATTTTTCAATACTTAAACCGGCTGATAAGATCAAAGCGGAGAAGGAAGATATTATTCGCAACTCACTTGCAGTCTTCAGGAAGGATGAGAAGATCGCGCTTTCGAAGATCAATAGATTCAGTCTGACGGAAGTTCCGGAGGATCTCAGCCTTGAAAGGAAGGATGAACTTGAATCCCTCGGAAGATCGCTGCTTGACTCCATCTATTCTAAAGGCATCATCAGCATCAACGACAGTATAGGAAAGATCCTCGAGAGAGATCCGGAAAAAAAGATCCTGTTGCTCGTCAACAATCCCCTCGCATCGGAGGTCCGGATCTCAGAGTTTTATACCATCAAGACCGCATTCGAATATGCAGAAGGGAGGATCCCGAATGCGCTTGCTGAAAAGGAAATGTTGTTGAGCGGTATCGAAAACCATCTCGATATCAACATTATTTATGACGAACCTACTTCCCGCAAACTGCTGGAGGATGTGCTGAAGGGTGTCCCTCAAACAGATGGCGGGATAATGAAAGGTCAGATCATCATCAGTCGCGGAGACCTGGTAACGCTGGAGAAAATTCAAATACTTGAGTCCCTGAAAACGGAATATGAAGGACAGTCCGGCAAAGGTTCCGGCATACTTTTTATTCTGACAGGCCAAACGCTGGCTGTTACATTATTGATCGTGCTGCTTGCCGCATTCATCATTTTGTTCAGAGCGGATATTTATCAAAATACGAATAAGATCTTCTTTATTCTTCTGATGATGTTGCTCATGGTGCTTATGACAAGCCTGACGCTGAAATACAACCTGCTTCACTATTACCTCCTCCCCTATTGTATCCTTCCGGTGATCATGCGGACCTTCTACGATACGAGGCTTGCCCTTTTTGTACATCTTCTTACTGTCCTTATCATTTCTTTCATGCTACCGGCTCCTTTCGAGTTTATCTTTATTCAGCTCACTGCGGGGATCGCCGCCATCTTCAGTATCGTTAGTATGCGACGGCGTTCGCAGATATTTATTTCCTCCGCCATCATCTTCGGAACCTATCTCATCGCCTTCTTCGCAATGTCGCTTGTGCAGGATACAGGTCTTCAATCCATCAAGACGGATCACGTCATGTCATTTCTTATCAGCTCTTCCGTCACATTGTTCTCCTATCCGTTGATCTACGTATTTGAAAGATCATTCGGATTTGTATCGGATGTTACTTTGCTTGAGATCTCCGATACAAACAGTCCGTTGCTAAGAGAACTGGCTTCAAAAGCGCCCGGCACCTTTCAGCATAGCTTACAAGTATCGGATATCGCGGAGGAGATCGTGCGTGAGATCGGTGGTAATACTTTGCTTGCCAGGACAGGCGCGTTATACCACGACATTGGAAAAATGGAAATGCCCATGTTCTTCGTGGAGAACCAGGTCACAGGCATGAATCCGCATGAGGATCTTGAATTTGAAGAGAGCGCAAGGATCATCATCTCACATGTGATCCGTGGAATAGAACGCGCGAAAAAGCAAGGGATCCCGGATCTTGTCACTGACTTCATCCGGACACATCACGGCACCACAACGACGGGTTTCTTTTACAGGTCTTACAAATTATCGCATCCGGAAGGAACAGCCACGGAAGGAGATTTTCAATATCCCGGCCCGCTTCCCTATTCCAAGGAAACTGCTGCTGTCATGCTGGCTGACTCTGTGGAGGCTTCTGCCCGGGCCTTGAAAAAACACGATGCGGATACACTCGGCGCTCATGTGGATGCGATTGTGAATGCGCTTATTGCGCAGAACCAGTTTGTGAATGCGGATATCACCTTCAGGGACGTTACGATCGTTAAAAAAATACTCAAGAAGAAACTTGCGAATATGTACCACCATCGCATAGAATATCCTCGCTAATTCCGTATCTTTATAATCTGATTCCAATATAGAAAGATGAGCATCGTGATGAAAGATAAGTCCCTGAAACAGAAGGCTATGGACCTCGAAGATACATTCGGGGCGCATAACTATCACCCCATTCCGGTCGTAATCGAAAGAGCGGAAGGCGTTTTTGTTTGGGACGTAGAAGGAAAACAATACTTCGATTTTCTTTCTGCGTATTCAGCCGTCAACCAGGGACATTGTCATCCAAGGATAATTAAAACATTCATTGAGCAAGCACAGAAACTAACCTTGACATCCCGCGCATTTTATAATGATTGTCTTGGCGAATACGAGCGTTTCATCACAAAATATTTCGGGTATGATAAAGTGCTCCCGATGAACACAGGAGCTGAAGGAGTTGAAACGGCGCTGAAATTAGCGCGCAGGTGGGGTTATGATAAAAAGGGGATCCTCGCGAATCATGCAAAAGTTGTTGTTTGCGAAGGAAATTTTCATGGCAGAACGATCACCATCGTATCTTTATCCACTGATCCTGAATCAAAAGGAAATTTCGGTCCTTTCACGCCCGGCATCATCCATATTCCATACAACGATGAAAAAGCGCTGGAAGATATTCTTTCTTCCGATCCTACAATTTGCGGATTCCTCGTAGAGCCTGTGCAAGGTGAGGCAGGAGTAATCATCCCGGATCATGGATATTTGTCGGCGTGCGCTGAGCTTTGTAAAAAATATGATGTCCTTTTTATTGCGGATGAAATTCAGAGTGGTCTTGGACGCGTAGGAAAGCGACTAGCATGCGATCATGAAAATGTAAGACCCGATATTTTAATTCTCGGGAAAGCACTCTCGGGAGGCACCATGCCGGTGTCCGCCATTCTCGCCAATGATGAGATCATGCTTTGCATCAAACCAGGACAGCACGGATCAACATACGGTGGTAATCCACTCGCAAGTAAGGTCGCTATTGAAGCGCTAAAGGTGCTGGAGGAAGAAGGACTATACGAGAATTCAAATAAGTTGGGTAAGATCCTCGAGGCTGAACTGAAAAAGATCCAGGCTAGCCGACCTGATCTTGTCAAGACAACACGCTGCAAAGGATTATGGGCCGCCCTGGTCATCAATGAGCAGAACGGAAAAGGCGCATGGGAGATCTGCCTGGCCTTAATGGAAAAAGGATTACTTGCAAAACCCACCCATGGTGATACGATCCGCTTCGCCCCTCCTCTTATCATAACTGAGAAGCAACTGCTTGAATGCTGCAAAATTATCAGCGACGTCATCTCTTCCTTCTGAACGGCCTGATTTTTGCTAACTAGTACACGTTCTTAACATCAAACTTTTCAAACCCTCAAACTTTATTTTAAAATGAAACCAGACTTTTACACAAAATCCGTACTCACGGTCATCGCAGTAGCACTTACCGCGATCGTATTTCAGAACATCAACGTTGCAAAAGATGCGAATGCCTCATCAAAGCATGATGCCTTTCGTAATGTGGCTGTGAATGCCGATGGTTCTATCAACGTAACTCTTCTCAGCGATATGGATGTTAACATCAAATCGATCGGTGGTAGTTCCGTTTACGGCGCCATCCCCGTCAACCTGAAAGAAGTCGGCGGCAGCAGCGTTTCCAGCTATGGCATCCCTGTCAATCTTGAGTCGCTGAACGGAAGCAGCATCTACGACCATATCCCGGTTAAAATTAAGAACTAAACGAGTAAGCCTCAGCCGATAGCTCGAACGTTTATTGTCATTTCGGGCTTCGCGGGAAATACCTACTTTTACAAGGATGAGCTCCCCAAGAATCATCCTTATTTTCCTGTTTTTTGCAATAGGCAGATCAGCAGCCCAAAATCCCGCCATTGACAGCCTTGAAGCCGTTCTGAAGACCTGCGGTGATTCAGAGAAGGTTTATGTGATGTCAAGATTGGTGGGCGAGTACAGCACTGTTAACCCGCAGAAAGCAGCTGAGATCTGTGAACAGGAGTTTGCATTGGCCAAAAAGCTTAACATCCCCTCTCTGCTTGTCATTGCCAACGTTTCCCAATCCACAATTTTTACTACACAATCCAACCTGGATGCAGCTCTTGAAAAAGGACTGGAAGCCTTGAACATGGCTGAAAAATTAAAGGACGCAAACCTCCGGGCGATATCCCTGAATTGCATCGGTTTTGTGTACCAGAAGTTGCGTGATCACAAATCCGCCATGACATTCTTATGGAGAGCGCTGGCATTCAAAGATCAGATAAGCGATGGTCGTATCCTTGGAAACGTTCTCAATAACCTTGGAAACTCACTTTATAATCAGAAACAGTATGATTCCGCCATGTATTATTTTGAGGAAGCCCTTAAGGTAAGATCAGCCATAGGGGATCTCAGGGGTGTTAGTTATTGCTATAATAATATGGGGAATGTGCTGATTGAAAAAAAGAATAGCGGCAAAGCGCTGGAATATTATTTAAAATCACTCAGGATAAAGGAACAGATCGGCGAACGCAAGGGCGTGGCGAGCGCGCATATCAACATTGCTGCTGTTTATCTTGAATTAAAAAGTTTTGACCAGGCCATCGAATATGCAGAGCGTGGTATAAAATACGCCTCCGACATTGGCGCCAAGGATTTTCTGATCGATGCGTATCAAACAGCAGCGGAAGCTTATAAAGGCGCAGGAAATTATTCCAAGTCCACACAATGTCTTGAAAAACTGATCGCAGTAAAAGATTCTGTCTTCAACGCAAATACATTCAGTAAGATCGCAGAGATACAGACGAAGCACGAAACAGATAAACAACAACAGCAACTGGAGCTCCAGAGGGCGCAGCTGGATTCACAGGATGCGAAGATCGGCAAGCAGAATATCATGATCATCGGCGCGATCGTCGGGCTGGTCCTTCTCATCGGATTCGTGATCATGTTCTACCGCAACTATTCGCAGAAACGGATCACCAGCGAAAAACTTGCCGAGACCAATCTCATCATTGAAAGAAAGAACAAAGATATTACCGACAGTATCAAATATGCCCTCAGGATCCAGAAAGCAATCCTGCCTGAAAGGACAATCATCAGTAACACCATCCCTGAATCTTTCATTTATTACAATCCCCGTGACATCGTCAGCGGTGATTTCTACTGGTTCCATCGCGCCGGAGATGTGATGATCATCGCCTCTGCCGACTGCACAGGACACGGTGTGCCCGGCGCTTTTATGAGCATGATCTGTGTTCAGCTTCTGAACCAGGTGATCACCGACAGTAACATAACGGCTCCGGAACAGGCTTTGCAGGCGCTTGATGTTGGTGTGAAAAAAGCCCTGCAGCAAAAGGGGCTGGATGCAACCACTGACGGAATGGATATCGCCATCGCTGCGATCCATCTTAATAAGAAGAAGATCCAGTTTGCAGGCGCCTTCAGGCCTCTTTACGTTTACCGTGACAACAGGCTGATCGAATATGCTGCCAACAAATTCACAATAGGCGGCTATGTAGACAGAGATAAAGTATTCCGCGGTCATGAGATCAAGTACCAGGAAGGCGATTGCATCTATCTTTTCACAGACGGTTTCGCGGATCAGTTCGGCGGGGCATCCGGTAAAAAATTCATGCTGAGGAATTTCAAGAATCTTCTTACCCGTATAGGATCAAAATCGCTTAAAGAACAGTCTTCCATTCTGGAAGAAACTTTCCAGTCCTGGAAAGGGCAATTCGAGCAAGTGGATGATATCCTTGTCATGGGCTTACGTGTATGAGCAGTAAGCAAACAAAGATCACACTCTTTACTGCCACTGCGCTGGTGATCGCTAACATGATCGGTACAGGCGTTTTTACAAGCCTTGGTTTCACATTGTACGATCTCACTTCCCCGTTTACTATCTTGCTTTTGTGGGTAGTGGGCGGACTTGTCGCCCTCTGTGGCGCATTGTGCTACGGCGAACTTGGCGCTGCTCTTCCGCGTTCAGGAAGTGAATACCACTATTTATCCAAACTCATTCATCCCTCGGTGGGATTTCTCTCAGGGTTCGTTTCGGTGACCGTTGGATTTGCCGCGCCTGTTGCGCTGGCTGCGATGGCGCTGGGAGGATATGCATCCAGGGTGTTTCCTCAATTGAATGAGATCGGGATCGCGCTTGCGGTGATAACGCTGCTCACAGGAGTGCATGCAAGCAGTGTTAGATTGGGAAGTGGCGTTCAGAATATTTTTACAACGCTTAAAGTGCTGCTCATACTGGTGATCGTCATCGCCGGGTTTTTCATTGCAGAACCACAAGCGATCAGCCTGGTTCCGGATCAAAAGTCCTGGGATGAGATCCTCTCCTCCGGTTTTGCCGTTTCGCTATATTGGGTATTCTATTCCTATTCGGGGTGGAATGCTTCTGCTTATATAGCGGGTGAGCTGGATCAGCCTCAAAAAAATCTTCCGCGCTCTCTTTTCAGAGGTACGCTTTTCGTTATGATATTATATTTACTCATCAACTTTATTTTTCTTTACACAACCCCTGCCGCAGATATGTTGGGTCAAAAGGAAGTAGCTTTTGTGGCTGCCGGTTCTATTTTCGGTATGGAAGGAGGCAGGGTGATCGGACTTATCATCTCCATACTCCTCGTTTCTACTGTAAGTTCGATGGTTCTTGTCGGACCCCGCGTTGCGCAGGTGATGGGTGAGGATCTGGGCCTCATGCGTTTTCTTTCTATAAAAAATAAGAACGGCGTTCCATGGATTGCAGTCATTCTTCAATCGATCATTTCAATAACGCTGGTCCTTACGGCCAGTTTTGAAAAAGTTTTGAATTATGTAGGCTTCACTCTGAACATTTTTCTTTTCCTTACTGTGTTCAGTTTATTCGCATTAAGGATCCGTCATCCGGAATTGCCCCGTCCGTACAAAACCTGGGGATATCCTGTCACTCCCATACTCTTCCTTGGAGTTACCGGCTGGGTACTTTTTAAAGGCTTCGAACTCAAGCCTATAGAGTCCCTTTATGGTTTGGGAACAATTGGGATCGGCTTAGTGATTTATTTTATTGATTACCTTAGCAGGGTAAAAAAGAAATAAAATGGGCCATTCTGAAAAAACCTCAAACACCGCTTTTTACGTACCCTTTCTGCTTGTGATCGCAGCTGCTGCATTCCTGATCCTGGTTTCCGATATGGATAAACCAACTGGTGCTGAGGAGCCGAAGACGGAAGAGGTCACTCACTAACCGTTCCGGGATTTAATTTTCTCCTTTAAACCTTCAGATCCGATTCTTTTATGTCGAAGGAGCCCCATGGCACTTCCTTTCTTGGTTTCTTCACCCCTTTTCTGCTCGTTATTGCATCGGCAAGCTTCCTGATACTCGTATCGGATCTTGATCAACCACTTGCGAAGCAGGAGATAAACAGGATACTTTGTCCGGACACGCTTGAAGATCTTGTAACCAACCCTCATCAACGGTTTATTGTCCGAAAGGATTTTGATCACATCTATGACGATGTTGCAAGGTATATTTCAGGAATGCGGGTATCCGATACCTCGAAACTGGATAAAAAATTCAGAAATGCCCCGGAATGGAAGTCCTTTGCGTCCGTCTCCGACCGACGTTGGAAACACTATGACAGTACGAGGGTACGTGTACTAAAAAGCTGGTGCGAAAAAGAGCTCGAATATATGAACGGCTCTATGTCCACCTTATTCTATCCCTTCTCCGGTCCCGATATTCTGAATGCTAATATCTTTTTTCCGGACGCGGAAACGTATGTAATGGTGGGCCTGGAACCTGTGGGTAACGTTCCCTTCATCGGGAATGATACGATCGATACCCTGAGCAATTATCTTGGCTCGGTTAACAATTCACTCTATGCAATTTTAAAATTCAGCTTCTTCAGGACCATTGCCATGAAGAACGATCTTAAATCAGGTGAAGTGAACGGGACCATACCTCTTATGCTGATCTTTCTTGCGCGCACCGGGAATGAGATCCTGGATGTGAAAAAGGTCGGGATCAATAAGGAAGGAAAACTCGACTACAAATCCGGTAATGTTCCCGGTGTTGAGATCACATTCCGTAAGGACACAATGCATCCTGAACAGAAAGTTTATTATTTCTCCACCGATCTTTCAAACGAAGGCATGCTCAAGACCCGTAAAGAATTCAACACCTGGATCAAAAGTCTTGGACCAGTACACACCTATCTGAAATCAGCATCCTATCTTCTTCACAATGATTTCTTCTCCGAAACCCGGGATCGCATACTGGAGCAGAGTCAGCATCTTTTGCAGGATGATTCCGGGATCCCCTATCGCTTTTTCCCGGAGGCTGAATGGGACCGACGGCTTTTTGGAGTGTATAATGGAACCATCTCGCTTTTCCTGAAAGAATTCCAGGAAGATTACCTGTTGGCATTCAAAACCGATTCGCTGAACGTCAGGAAACTGCCTTTCGGCATTGGCTATAAATGGCAGCAGGGAGAATCGAATCTTCTCCTCGCTAAGCAAAAGTAGTCCTTCGCTGCGCTCAGGATCTCAGTCGGCGGTAATAAAAAGTAGTTTAACTTTGAACATTAGACTTTATAACTTTGGACTGATAAAATGCCGTATAAAGAAAAAGAAACTGAGAAACTTTACTACACCATCGGTGAGGTGGCGAAGATGTTCAGCGTGAACGCCTCCCTGATCCGCTTTTGGGAAAAAGAGTTCGATATCATCAAGCCTCAGAAGAATAAAAAAGGGGATCGCTTTTTTACAAAGTCCGATATCGAAAATTTCAGGGTCATCTATCACCTCGTAAAGGACCGGGGCTATACCTTACAGGGCGCAAGGGAGAAACTTCGAAGAAACAAAGAAGAAACAGTGAGCAATGTGGACATTGTGAAGTCGCTGGTAAAAGTTAAGGGATTCCTGGTAGAATTAAAAAAGGGGCTGGACTAGGTAAGGTTACAGGTTACAGGTTACAGGTTCCGGACAGTTCATTGCAACTTGAAACCTGAAACCTGAAACTATTATTAGCCGTGAATTCTCTCTTTCTTCCCATAGTTTAATATCACCTTCCCTTCATACTCCAGCCATTCTTCCCAGCGTTTGTCAACATCAATGGTCCCGGCGTATTTTTTAGCAAATCCAAGGAACACCGTATAGTGATTTGCCTCGCTTACCATCAGATCATGATAGAATGAGGCAAGCTCCTTATCCTGAATGGTGGTCGATAAGACCCTGAATCGTTCACAACTTCTTGCCTCGATCATCGCCGCCAACAACAAGCGATCGATCAAGCCCCATTCCCTTCCCATGCCTTTCTTCAGGAACTCCAGCAGCTCATTCACATAATCATCGGTCCTGCCCTTACCGAAAACAAATCCTCTTTTGACAATGATATCATGGACCATTCCCAAGTGAACCAGCTCCTCCTTTGCAATCGCGATCATCTGCGATACAAGCTCCGGATATTCCGGCCAACCCACCACAATGGTAATGGCATTTGACACAGCCTTTTGCTCACACCAGGCATGATCTGTAAGGATCTCTTCCAGGTTCATTTCGGCAATATTCGCCCATTTAGGATCCGTAGTGAGTTTGAGGCCAAGCATGGGCAAAAATACTTAATAACAGGCAACGGGGAACAGGCAACAGGGAACAGAAATAAATCTTAATTTCGTCATCCAAATTCGTGCTTCATGTCAAAAGGTGTATTCAATGTCCCGCCTCCTGTAAATGATCCTGTACGGATGTACTCTCCGGGCTCAGCTGATAGGAAGGAGCTTCTTAGTATGCTAAAAACACTTCGTTCGAAGCAGATTGATATCCCAATGTACATTGGAGGAAAAGAAGTGCGCAGCGGAGTTAAAAGTCGCCTTGCACCGCCGCATGATCATAAACATACACTTGGATATTTTCATAAAAGCGATAAAAAGCATGTCAAGCTTGCTATTGATGCGGCGCTCAGGGCGAAGAAAAAATGGGCTGCGCTTTCCTGGGAACAAAGGGCAAGCATTTTCATCAAAGCTGCCGAACTCATTGCCGGGCCGTATCGCGCTAAGCTGAATGCTGCCACCATGCTCGGGCAAAGCAAGAACGTGATGCAGGCCGAACTGGATTCAGCTTGCGAGATCGTGGATTTTCTTCGTTTCAATGTAGCGTTCATGCAGGAGATCTACAGGGAGCAACCTAAGTCAGCCCCCGGTATGTGGAACAGGCTTGAATGGCGTCCGCTCGAAGGATTTATTTATGCCCTGACTCCCTTCAATTTTACCGCAATTGCCGGAAACCTTCCGACAGCTTGCGCCATGATGGGAAATGTGGTGGTGTGGAAGCCAAGTAACACCCAGGTTTATTCGGCAAATGTGCTGATGGAAATTTTCATTAAAGCGGGCATCCCCGATGGAGTGATCAATCTCATCTATCCTTCCGGACCGGATGCAGCCGATGTGATCTTCAACCACAGGGATTTTGCGGGAATTCATTTTACGGGTTCAACAGAAGTTTTCCAGAGCATCTGGAAAAGCATAGGCAACAATATTCATCAGTATAAGTCGTACCCCCGCATCGTTGGGGAAACAGGCGGAAAGGATTTTATCCTGGCGCATCCAAGCGCGGATCCCGCTGTTGTATCGACCGCAATGTCGCGCGGAGGATTTGAGTTCCAGGGACAGAAATGTTCAGCTGCCTCCCGCGCATATATTGCAAAAAGCATCTGGCCCGAAGTAAAAAAACTGGTCTTGGCGGATCTTAAGTCGATGAAAATGGGCCCGACGGAAGACTTTGGCAACTTCATCAATGCAGTGATCGATGAGAAATCATTCGATAAACTGGCGGGTTTCATTAATCGCGCTAAGAAAGACAAGAAAGTCGAGGTGATCTCGGGCGGGAAATGTGATAAATCCAAAGGATACTTCATTGAACCTACGATCATCGTGACAAAAGATCCGAATTACGTGACCATGTGCGAGGAATTGTTCGGTCCGGTGTTGACGGTATATATCTATGACGACAAAAAATTTGAATCAACGTGTGATCTGATCGACAGAACCTCCATCTATGCATTAACAGGCGCGATCATTGCGCAGGACCGCTACGCTATCGAACTCGCAACAAAAAAACTTTCCAATTCAGCAGGTAACTTTTATATAAACGACAAACCGACCGGCGCTGTTGTCGGCCAGCAGCCATTTGGTGGCGCAAGAGGATCAGGAACGAACGATAAGGCCGGCGCGAAGATCAATCTGTTGCGATGGGTTTCCCCAAGAACCATTAAAGAAACCTTCGTTCCGCCGGTGGATTACAGGTATCCCTTTTTACAGAAAGATTAAAAAAGTCGTAAACAGGCAGGTATAGTGAATGGTCTGATCCAACCCGATCATCACAAAGAACCAATGCTTCGACTCCAGTTTCCAGAGACGAGTAGTTTGTTTGGACGTGAAATAATCCGTGATCCAGTGCAGGACACCATTTATCAAGACGTAATAAACCCAATATTCCCAACCCAATTCCGACAAGAAAAATAGCGAGCCAAGTCCAAGCACAAGGGTGTAAACAAGAACGTGTACCGACAGCCATTTTATCGAATGGCTTTTATTCAACGCCATCTTATCTGTCTGACATAAAAAATCCGCCACAAAATGCGTTACCAGAATGACCAATATAACATCGTATTCCACAACTTTGGACTTTACAACATTGGACTTTGGACTTATCCCGGAAACATCTTCCCCGGATTCAAAATATTATTCGGATCGAAAAGTGTTTTTATCTGCTTCTGCAACTCAATCGCCCTCGGTGTAAATGGAATATCCATGTAATCCTTCTGTACCAGGCCTATCCCATGCTCGCCTGAAATAGTTCCTCCAAGTTTGACACACAATTGAAAAATTTCCCTGATTCCTTTAGGCACTTCTTCCGCCCACTGCTTATCGCTAAGTTCTTCCTTAATGATATTCACATGAAGATTTCCATCACCCGCATGACCATAACATACAGAACGAAAGCCGTATTTCTTGCCGATCTCCTTAACTCCCTTAAGCAAAGCCGGTAACTCTGCTCTTGGCACCACCGTATCTTCTTCCTTATATATACTATGGGATTTGACCGCTTCCCCTACTCTTCTTCTCAATTTCCACAAGTTCGCCTTTTGCTCCTCCGTTTCAGCAAGGTAGATCTCATCACACTCGAAACCTGCCAGCACATCCCCGATGAGTTCCGCCTCTTCCATCAATACATCCGTATCATTTCCGTCCAGCTCGATCAGCAGATGGGCCCGGATATTATCTTTCACCTTTATGCTCACCCCATCAACATACTTGAGCGTCCAGTCCAAAGCGTCACGCTCCATGAACTCCATTCCGCTTGGTGTAAAACCGGAGCGGAAGATCGCAGAGACCGCTTCACAGGCCACTTCGGCGGAAAAAAACGGAACGAGCATAACGATGGTATGCCTTGGATACGGAATAAGTCTGAAAACGATCTTGGTGACGACCCCAAGCGTGCCCTCGCTTCCAACGATCAGCTGTGTCAGGTTATAGCCTGTAGAATTCTTTAATACGTTTGCTCCTGTCCACATTATTTCCCCGGTAGGCAACACGACTTCCAGGTTGAGAACATAATCCTTTGTCACCCCGTACTTGACCGCTTTCGGTCCGCCGGAGTTTTCTGCAATATTTCCGCCAATGAAACAGGAGCCCCGGCTTGCGGGATCGGGAGGATAGAAAAGTCCTTTCTCAATAACCGCTTCCTGGAAGACCTGGGTAATGACCCCGGATTCAACAGTTGCCTGGAGGTTTCTTTCATCAATGGAAATAATGCTGTTGAACCTTTCCATTGAAAGCAATATTCCTTTATGGACAGGGAGCGCTCCCCCGCTTAATCCGGTTCCGGCGCCCCGGGGCGTAAGAGGGACCATGTGTTGGTTACAAAGTTTGAGAATAGCTGATATTTCTTCAGCGGTACGCGGTTTTACAACAACTTCGGGATTGAATTGGAGGTCTTCCGTCTCATCCCTGCCGTACGCGTCAAGGGCTGAAGGATCCACGGACACGAATTCCTTCCCCAGGATATGCTTAAGCCCGGCTATAAAAAGCGGATCAACCTTGTTCCAGGTCATACGCCTTACTTCACTTTCTGCATCTTCCTTGTCAGAACGATCTTCCCGTTGACTTCTAAGGAATAGGTGTAGATTCCGGAAGCCAGACCATCTGTTTTCAGCGTCAGGGTCCCGTCACCGAGGCTCTGGATCGCCTCTTCCTTAATGACCCTGCCGGTCTCATCGAAGAAGAGCATCCTTGCGCCGGAGGCATTGTCCGGTATGAAATACCGGATGCTTGTTTCACCGTTGAAAGGATTTGGAGTGTTTTGGTAAAGAATGATGTCACATTCGAGGTCAATGACTTGATTGTCGCTGAGTGCGGATCTATTGCTAATCATCTGGTTTTGAAGAGAGGTAACTGCAGAATCGAGCTCCTTTATTGCATTTACGACAGACCAAAGAAACACTTCAGAACGCACGCCCATTACATCAGACAGGACCGTATCGCTCTGATTAAGTCTAACCTGGAAAGTATCAATAACAAAAGGAAGTATTCCATTGATCTGCTGCACCTGCTGCGCAATAACACCCACACTTTTTTTACCGGATTCTGTCAAACCCAGCCCATTGAATTCAAATGTAACAGGACTCACCTGCCTTATGATATTTAAGCCGCCATTATATGCTGTTATATTGGTTTTTAACTGTTGATCAGAAGGATAAGTATTGGTGGTAGTAATAAGATTATTGGATGCGAAAATATCTCCGCTTACTTCAAGCTGGGCTGCAGTATTTACTAAACCGGGAAAATTAATAGTTACTTGTCCACCATTTTGGGGAACAAAAATCGAAGTACCTTGAGCTCCAATGGGTCCCGGCGCTTCAAACCAGCCGGCAATTTTGTTAAAGTCCAGCGTAGTGCTCATAAAGGATTTTATCCCAACGGTTGAGCCTAATGGCTGAGCGCCGCTCTGATCGTTGTTCTCCACGTAGATTCCAATACTGCCGGTAATCGAAGCTGAATTCTGATACACATGCAGTTTTCCGTTAAATGGCGCGCCACAGTTTAGTCCCAACCCCATGTTATTTGATGTCGTTCCGCTCGTATTCCCTTCCCAATAGAAATTATTATTATTAAGGTTTGTTCCGAAATCTGTGAACAATGTCGTAGAAGCAACGGTTGGACATGGTCCCGCGAATCCCGGATTATCCGTCACATAAATAACATCTCCACTGGCATCAACCGACAAGACTCCCAACCCCGGATTAACAATTGGCGTTGTAAGGGCTGAGGTCAGGAAGGTAAAACGTAACCCGCTCGCACCTCCATTAGCGGCCCAGTAAGGGGCAGAAGGAGAAGCTCTGATCTCCAGCGTTGATTGAGGATCCAGATTGGGCGTGAACAAATCACCGAACCCTATGCGTGGATTATTGCCATCTGTCACCATTCTGCAAAATTCAAGGCCATCTAATGTTGAAGACAGACCCATACCCACAACTGAAGTAAACACAAACCGAAGCCTGTCGGCAATGAGCGGTTGGGTTGTCGGGTTGTCTGACCATCCGATAATAGCATCTGCGCGGTCAGGTCCCATTTGTCGAAGTCCCACGTACATATTGTCAGGGGCCACCTGGTTTTCTGAAACATAGAGGGTTCCCACATTCATCCATGGCCTGAATCCGCTCCCTCCAACACTCAGAGCGCTGCCAAGCTGCAGGTATGAACGCGCAATTGGCGCATTGCCAATATTAATGCGCGGTTGGTTCAAAGCGCTATGCCATATTCTCATTTTACGCGAATGGGTTGGAGTTGCATTTGTGAAAAAATCAATAGGACGGTCCTCAAAATGGTGTATCTGGGCGTCAGGGAATCCGGCATTGTCAACTATTCCTATAACAAGTCCGTCCATTGCAGTATTTCCCGAAACGCCATTCGTCCACTGGCTAAATGTATTTACACCAAGACCGGGGGTATGCAGGTGCAAAGGGTAGTTAGGTGTTGTGAAATTAGGGCCAATACCTACGAAACCAGCAGTGGGTCCAGTTGAACCGTTGATTATCATCCGTTGAAATAGTGGTGTGCTTCCGCCAGTGAAGAAAGTGATAGGTTGACTAGCAAAGTCGTTGCGAACTTGCAATGTACCAGCAGGGCCTGTGCCATCCCATCCGAGGAACTGACCAAGAACTCTAAGATGCCCTGGATTTCCTCCTTGACTGAATAAAAGGCTTGTAAATGCACTGATAAAAACAAGCATAACTAATAGCTTTTTCATGTTTAGGTTATTTAATGGTGAATAATTAATTTATGTGTGATATTGGAGATGTTTACAAAATAAATCCCATTGCTCCAGTCTTCTGTGTTTACAGTAACAATTGCACTTCCCTCCGCTCTATAAAAAACATTTCGACCAAGGGAATCATAGATTGAAATTGCCGAATCAGAGTTTGCATGAATTGAAATTACATTGTCAGCTGGATTCGGGAACAGACTTATAGATTTAGAATCATTTAATTCATTTATTGATGTAGTGTAGTTGGCACAGAACATTGAATCAGTCGCCAGACAAACTTCATCGATAAAATAATAAGCATAAATCCCAGTAGAAGGATTAGTAACAGTAGTATTTAAGTCATCGAAGAAATTTCCAATTAATAGATATTTGTAGGCGGAGTCAGCCGTAAACGAACCAGAAACTCTGAGCCAATTCAGGGTGTCATTGATAAGCAAACTGTAATTTATGGTAGCAATGTTATTTATGTTAACAGCAGAGGTTTTAACAGTTGAAAATTTTGCTCCAATATTATTGGTGTTATAACCAACTGGCGAGGCATCAGCGCAATTAACTTTGAATGACAAATAATATTTTTGGAATGGAACTAAAGGAATTGATAGACTATCTCCTATAATTTCTCTATAAAGACCTCCTTCCCAGTATGTAATTAAGCCTGCATAAGCATTACCTTGAGCAGCGAACTGATACCCATAGCCATTATTAGGAACATTGAAGGAGCATGAGTGAAAATAATCTGGGCTATTATTAAAAGCATCCCATCCTACGGCTTTATAAATATCTCCAACAGATGTCGGACATGAAGTATAATCTTCAAAAGAAGGGTTTACAACAAGATTTTGAGCCTTACAAAAACCTGTAACCAAAATAAAAAAAAAGAGTATAACAGAACGCTTTCCAGCAATGGAACAAGTTTCCCGAAGTTTCCCACAAGATTCCCACAAGTTTACCAAAGAGCAAAAACTTCCAAAGACCTTTAATAATGACGGTTTTGAAGTTAAATGCTTTAAGTTTCCCAGTTTCCCAGAAAAATTAAGAGTGCAGACAGTTGTTTGTTTTTGTGTATTCATCTTTTCAAAAGATTATCAGAAAAATATAGGCTTTAGTCTGGCCTTCCTACAAAACCAGTTGTGTTCACTATTGTCATTCGCATTATCAACTATTCCTATAGCAAGCCCGTCAATTGCAGCATTCTGAAACGTAACACGTACTAAATAAATCAGGGCTTCCACAAAAAGTTGTCCACCCAGTCGCTTTATTAATTTCCCCAGGTACGCTCGGACATGCAGTCGTATCCTCAAAAGATGGATTCGGCACAAGGTTAACCTGTGCAAAGAGGGTTGATGAAATAAAGAGCAGGATAACGGAGGTTTTCATCCATTCAAAGATAAGAAAACCGGGGCAGATTATCAATTTATGATCAGATGCAATCTTCCCTGCGGAATAAATCCATCCGACAGGTTATTCCCAATGGGAATTATGGCGAATGCGCCTCCTCATTCATCCTCGTCGCCAAGCTTTATATAAAGCCCAAGCATGAAAGAGCCGGTGGCGGAGTTGGTCTTCTCGTAGGTCGGATAGAAAAAAGAATTCTTGAGATCCCTTCCCATGCCGTCGAGACCTTTGAGATCCGCTAATCCATACTCAAACCGGAAGCCCGTCTTAAGACCGATCCTGTCGGTGAACTTGATGTTGATGCCAAGACCGAATACCATGGAAATATTGGATTTCGCATAACTGGTATCGGCGCTGATGGTTGTATCGGTTGTAATGCTGCTCGAACCGATGGAGATAGTATGTTTATAACGGAAATCTGCGTTGGTAATGGCTGAGTATTGAGGACCAATCTCTATCCATCCACCTGCATCATTTTTGAGCTTAAAAAGTATGGGGATATTGAAGGAATTTAGCGTAGCCCAGGAATCATAGGTACCGAGAGAATCCATGTCGCCGGTATAAGCCCCGGTATGCTTGCTAAGCAAAAGATCAAGCCCTAATCCGACCCTTTTATTAAAGAAAACCGTAGCTCCTACACCATAATTAAAGCCCCATCCGGCAGCATAATCCTGCTTGGCGCCATCATCCGATATGTTCTTATTGAACAGCCAGGTTGAACCTACATGCGCCTTCCCGTCGAGGTAAATGGTCTGGGAAAAGCCTGCGGTAAAAGAGGTTACAGCCAGAAGAAGTACGAGTAATTTTTTCATGGTCAGGCGGTTTGGTCGTAATAAAGGTAAGAAAATATGATATTACCCCGTTTCTCTCCAAATACTTTTATCTTTAATACCTTATTTCCAAAGCGAAGCGGCAGGAATCTATGATCAGGCATATTTTTACCACTTGCGTGCTAGTTTTTTCATTTTACGCTTTCACCCAACCTCCCGGAAGCAAGGCTAAGATTTTCTTCATCAAGCGGGCGGGAACTCAGCCTCTGCAAGTCGGCAAACCCATGCAAACGGGCTTATTCATTTGCGACAGTTCTGAAAAGAGATCGCATCCTGTTGGCTGGAAGAACATCATTGCCACGCATTTTACTGTGAGCTCAGATAAAAAAACGTGGTATCTCTCTGCCGGGAACGGAGTTTTAAGAAGCATCGACGGCGGGAAAACTTTCAAGATAATCACCGACTGGAGGATGACGGAAGTGATGTTCACCTGGGTCAATCCGCAGAATCCCAAAACACTCATTTCATGCACCGCAACAGGTTTGTTCCGCAGTCACGATGAAGGGAAAACCTGGAAAGAGATCAATAAAGGTCTCGCACGACCGGGAGAAAAGTATGCCGGCCAGCTGTATACGGCCAAAGGCGACACAGCCACCCTTTATATTTGTACCGCTGAAGGTATTTTTACCAGCGCCACGAACGGTGATACCTGGAACCTGGTTGGTTTCAAAGGAAAAGAAACCGCATGCATCGATATTGCGGGAGGAACGAAGGAACAGATGCTTGCAATAGCCGGTAAGAATGTATTTGTTTCATTTAATAAAGGACTTAAATGGGAATTATGTTATGCGGGAAAGAACAGGCTCTGCGGGATGAACCGCACGCCGGCAGATCCTTCCAGAGTATACGTTTACGGGATCGGCACTGGACTTATCTTTTCACCGGATTCAGGCAAAAACTGGAATCTCCTATCGAATGAACTGACAGGTAAAACTGTTTTCTGTCTTTCCTTCTCAAATGACGGCAAGAGCTTGTATGCCGGAACGGACGAGGGTCTCTGGATCTCGTCTAATAATGGAAAGTCATTTGCCCGTCATACAGAATGGGACGGCAGGATCACATTCGTATGTTCAGAAGAATAATTTTTATATTCATACTTGCAGGCGCATCCGTTCATGCGCAGACTGATGCATATTCAAAACGTTGCGATAGCGTGCTCACATTTCTGCAGGGGCCGAATGCGCCTGTGAACTCCTTCACCATCATGGCCAGGCTGAACAAGGGCGTCGACCTGAATACGTCTATGATGTTCGTCGATTCGTTCATCGGTAATCCCTCCGGGGACATGTTCTGGCAATACCAGGTAGCCGGAATGTATTTTTTTGGGCAAAAGAATCTGGACGCTGCCGCAAAAGAAAAGATCCAAAAAGCCTTCAGGGGATACGAAGCATATCGTGGCAACACGGAGAATCACTGGTTGCAATATTATGCTTCTATTTACCTGATGGCGTCTGAACCGGGATATGAACAGCTGCCATGGTTCAATGGAAAAACCAACCAGGAAAATCTTTCTGAATCTAAAGAATGGCTGAAGCATTGGATGAAGGAATATACCTCTAAAGGAAGCAGGGAGTTTGATTCCCCGCATTACGGGGGCTGGTACCTGGTGCCTGTCTGCCTGCTTTACGATTTCTCCAAAGACAATGAAATGCGCGGAAAAGCAGAGATCATGATGAACTGGATCCTTGTGGACTATCTTTCCGATTTCTCTAATTATGTGCATGCCGGCGCCAACAGCAGGGTGCATGATCCGTACATTTTCAGAAAAGAAAAGACACATACCTCGCTTATTCTGAATTTTCTCCTGGGCGAGCGTCCCATTTTTAACTCAAAAGGGAAAGGTCTGAATATGCATTATCATCTTTCTATTTTCGCGCTGAGCCAATTCAGGCTGCATCCTGTCATTTCAGGCGCCTACGCCTCGAGGATCTATCCTTTCGTCAATTCAGAGACACACCGTAGCATGCCGAAGATCCGCTTTACGGACAATTCAGAAAATATCGTTAAAAAGACGAATTACATCTCCTCCGGTTTTGCGCTGGGGTCCGTAACCTCCGGAAACTATACGGAGATCCAATCCAGATGCTGGAGTCTTGACTGGATCAACAAGGATGGCTCGACAGGAACCTTTTTCGGATTGCATGCTTACTATTCTGAAAATATTGTTTCCGCATGGTTCCCGGGAGAGCCCTCTTATGTTCTGAAGGATGTCTGCAATGTGCGCCCCAACTATTGCATGAATGATAAATGGGTAGGCGGTTCCCCTTTTGAAAAATTATTCCAGTACAAGAATACACTGATCGGAACCTACGAACTATACGGTCAGGCTGCCATGCAGGAAATTTCATTTCATCTTCCTGATCATTTTGATTCCGTTTATGTTGATACCTCCGGATTAATGTGCGTAGAAACAGATACAATGTACTTTGCAGTGCGTTTTCACGGGGATTATGAACTGAGCGCAGAAAAAAGCGGGCAACGCATACGTATCAAAGGAAAGAACCCGGGTTTCATACTTGAGGTAACGGAAAAAAAGAATTTCCCTTCGCTCATGGCATTCCTGAAAGACTTTGATTCACGTCCATACCAGTTCGCTTATGAAGGCATACACTATAAGAACGGTTCGGGCGAATTCATGGACCTTTTTCCGAACGGAACCGCCCTGGTCAACGACAAACCCTTAAAGGTTGATAACAAATACCTTATTAACAATCCCGGCGTAAAGGCGGGAAAGGGAATAATGAAGATAAAACACGGAAAGGCGTCGATGACAATGGATATTAACAAGTCGAAGATCATTATCAGGTGATTGTTTGATTTCTCCTCTTCCAACACTATATTTGTTGGTTATAAACCTGTTCTTCATGAGAAAGATTTTTACAACCCTTTTTATCCTGTTCATCGCACTTACGATTCGCGCCCAATCCTGGCAGGATGTTGGCGGCGGTCTCAATAGCAGCAGCCACGGCATGTGTAACTGGAACGGTATGCTGATCGATGGCGGAAGCTTCAATTCTCCATGCGGACGTGTGGCCGGATGGGATGGGACTACCTGGAATTGCTTTGGATCAGGTGTCGGACTTGTAGCAAGGGATGCAATCGAATTCAACGGTGATCTTATTGTAGTGGGTGATTTCTGGAATGTAAATCAGCCATGCGTGGGCTGTAACGGAGTTGCCCGCTGGGACGGAACTTCCTGGACACCTCTTGGAACAGGAGTCAATAATGATGTATTGTGCGCAACGATATGGAACGGTCAGCTTGTTATAGGCGGTGATTTCACCCAGGCCGATGGCGTCCCGTCCGACCGCATAGTGGTATGGAACGGTACAAACTGGTATTCTCTTGGAGGATTCACCACTTCTTTTGGCAACGATGTCCGTGCCCTCGCTGTATATAACGGTGAGCTTTGGGCAGGAGGTGATTTCAATAACGTGAACGGATGCACCCCATGTGACGGTGTTGTAAAATGGGATGGAACGGCGTGGGTTGGCGGAGGCGCAGGTGTGGATATTCCCGGCGGAGTTGACAGTACTGTTCGCGTGTTATACGTGAACAACGCGGAGAATCGTCTCTACCTTGGCGGACATTTTACGAATATCGCAGGTTGTACGGGCTGTTCCGGCGTGGCTGTGTATGACGGCAGCGTCTGGTATCCGCTCGGCCAGGGCGTGAACGATTATGTAAGAGGAATTTCTTTTTACAACGGAAGAATCATCGTGGGAGGAAATTTCAATGACGCCAGCGGAACACCTGCCAACAAGATCGCTAAATGGAATTACAGTACCTCCACCTGGTCGGCAATGGGAACCGGGATGAACGATTACGTAAAAGCGATGGGAGTATATAATGGAACATTCTATGCCGGAGGAGCCTTCACAACGGCGGATGGACAACCCAGGGCCTATGTGGCGAGCTGGTATGAGCTTCCAAACATTCCGCCTACATCATTGTTTACAATGAGCGCTGCTACGCTTTGCCTCGGGCAATGCCTGGATCTGACAGATCAGAGCACAGATATTCCCACAAGCTGGACCTGGAGCTTTCCGGGAGGAACACCTTCATCATCCGTATTGCAGAATCCCACAAATATCTGTTATGGAACGCCCGGAACGTATAATGTGGTTTTGACAGCTTGTAATGCAAACGGATGCAGTACCTCCACACAACAAATTACGGTTTCCTCAACGGCTATGCCTAATGTGACATTGAACGCCTCGCCATCTTCTACCATTTGCTCCGGCATCCCAATTGGCATCAATGCCTTCGGCGCCACCACATATACCTGGACGCCTGCGACATTTCTAAGCGCTACAACGGGATCACTTGTCACCTGCACGGCAACGGCAACTACCACTTATACAGTAAGCGGAAATACGAGCGGCTGCGTTGGTACGGCAACAATAACGATCACCGTCAATATGGGACCATCCGTTTCCGTTTCTCCAACCTCCGCAACAGTATGTTCCGGAAGCGTTAATTTAACCGCAAGCGGTTCAACTTCCTATACCTGGGCCCCCGGCGGATCATTAAGCGCAACAACAGGAACAACCGTTACTGCAACACCAACAATAACGACCGTTTATACTGTGACCGCAACTGCAGTCAATGGCTGTACTGCCACGGCCACCGCTGCAATAACAGTCCCGGTATCGGCAGCGCTCCCGCTTGTCGAGGGATTTGAAAATCCGCCATATCTGCCCACAGACTGGACCATGTTCGACAGTGGAAATGATGGGAATATCTGGCAATTGAATACTGCCGTTGGCGGCTTTGGCGCTTCTGCGCAATGCACCTGGTATCCGAATAACACAATTAATGCGCCGGGAACCTATGATGCCTTCTGGACAAAGAATCTTGATTTCACCTCTCTCAGCACCGCGCAAATGACCTTTGACGTTGCCTATTGCCGGAGAAGCAATGCGAGTTTCAGTGATACGCTCTCGGTCTGGTCATCTGTTGATTGCGGACAGACCTGGGTTCAACAGTATCTTAAGGGCGGATCTACGCTTGCTACGGCTCCCAACCAGAACGGATCCTTTACGCCTACAGCGGCGCAGTGGAGAACTGAAACGATCAATCTGAATTCACTTGTGAATAGCAGCCGTGTTTTGTTCCGTTTCAGGAATCACAACAGAAACGGCAATAATCTTTACGTTGACAACATCAACATCACGGGTGTGGTAACCGCGCCTCCCACTCCTAATTTCAGCATGAGTCAGAGCGCAATATGCGCCGGAGGCTGTGTTTTCTTTACGGACCTCAGCACAGGACAGGCAACCGGCTGGAATTGGACCTTCCCGGGCGGAACACCTGCATCTTCAACAGCGCAAAATCCTTCGAACATTTGTTTTGCAACACCCGGAACCTATACTGTTTCGCTCTCGGCATGCAACGCGAACGGGTGCAATACCGCAACGCAAACCATTGTTGTGAATAATTGCACAGGTGTCGAAGAAAAAGATAAGATACGCGTTTTGCTCGCGCCTAATCCATTTACACAACAAACCCTGATGATGGTCAGCGGAGAGGTATTAAAGGATGCATTCCTCTTTATCTCTGATATGAACGGACGTGTTGTCAGGAAGATGCGGGTGGAAGACGGTGCAAACACCATCACGATCCTCCGGGAGGAGCTAAGGGCAGGTATGTATTTTTACAGTCTTGGCAACCATGGCGCAGTGGTTAAAATGGGTAAGATGGTCCTGGAGTAAACGGAACCGCGGTTTAGCAGTTTCAGCCTGCCTTTTTCTGGTACAATCTTTGTATTTTGAGGCCAAACTAAAAAACCGATCATGAAAACATCTTTACGTTCTGCAACCCGGACATTGCTTTTTCCTATCCTGTCCTTTGTTGTCCTCATTACTTCTATTTCATTTGTAAGCTCCCAAAATAAACCTGTATGGGAAAGCGAGCTTAGCGCCGGCATCATGTGGCAAAAAGTGACCTCCCTCGGGAATGTGATCGTTAGCACAGGCACTTCGCTGCAGGGTATCGATCCTTCAAGCGGAAAAGTGAACTGGACCCTCAACCAGGTTCAATATACTGTTGAAGACAATTTTGAGAATATCAGCGGTACTCCATTCTTTTCCGTTACCGATACTAAGGGTGTGCTTTATATAATAGAGCCTTTTGAGGGAAAGATACTCTTCTCCTCTACCCAGGCCGGACTTGAAAAGATCTCTTCCAAATACTTTCTCTATAAGAACAGTGCCATTCTCATGCTTGGTTATGCCCCGGGGCAAAAAGCTCCATCCATGATCATGGTGGATATGAATACAGGCAGCAAGATCTGGTCGAAGGACGGGGAATTCAGCAAGATCGTTTCCTGCATCGACCTTGGGAATGATGAATTCATTGTTTCCACCCTGTTTTACGTTTATAAGATGGGAGTGAAATCCGGTGATGTGAAATGGAAGAAGTGCATTGATGCCAAACTGGAGAAGATGAGCGCATTACTCGCCCTTATGGATAAAGGAGCGGGAAACTCCTCATTCGCGAATAAAGAGATCAACAGCGCCCTGCTCACTTCAGAGTATGCGAACGATGTGGTGTTCATGGCAGCGCAGCAGGAAAATCAAAAGACCAGTACAGGAGCTGATGGGAAAAAAGTGACCACAGTAGAATATTCCACCATTTACAATGCTTTCAAAATAAGTACCGGTGATTACGCATGGCCTGCGATCGTCGAGATCAAAGGCAAGTTGGGTCTGCTCATTCCTGATAAAAAAGGACTGATCGTCACACATGGTACTTTCAATATGAACAACTCTGCTGTGAACATGATCAATTATTCAAGCGGGCAGTTCATGTGGGGTAAAAAAGGAAACGGACTGAGTGTTAAAGGATCCCCGGGAGGCAGCGCGGAGGTTAATGGAAAGATCATTATCTCAAGCAGGAATGACAACAATAGCTTTCTTTATTCATTGAATCCCTCTACAGGAACGATGGATTTCGAGAAACCTGCAAAGATCTCCGGTGTAATTGAATACCTGGAAACAGCGGGAAGTAATTTGCTCGTCGCGACGGAAGAAGAAGTGGATTTGTACAACGCTTCAACAGGAGAATTCAGTTTTGATAAACCCTTACGCGGAAACAGGAACACGATCATTTCCGGGCAAGACAAGGTTTATATTTTCAATTCTAAGGACGATATGCTGTACTCGCTTGACAAAAGCGCAACGGCAGCAAAAGGCTTGACAAAAGTTCCTGTCAAATTCCAGGGAAAGGAAAGTGTGAATAAATTGGAGATTCGTGAGAAAGGGATCCTTCTCTCATCCGATCAGAACATTGCTTTGGTGGATTTCTCCGGAGCATTGGTTTTCAACAAATACTACCCGGCTCCCGATCAACCCGGCTGGAAGAAAGCCCTGCTCATTGCGAACGCAATTTATGGAGCTTATGCTACCGCGGTTTATGGGTATAGCTCAGCTGTGTATGGCGCTGTTTCCAGCTCCATCGTGGTAAAGAATACAGAAACAAAGGTTGTAAAGGACGTCACGGCAACCCTTTCCAGCGCGTATGGAAACGCTGCGGCTTCCGGCATGTCATTCACCAAAAAATGCGTAGAGACGGCAGGAAAACGTTTCAAGGCAAGCTCACAGAGCAACAATTCCATGTTCATGATGGTCGAGCTTGGGAAACGTCAGTATGGTTTAGTACAGATCAGCAAAGAAACAGGTGAAAAGCTGGCAGTGATCGACATGGCGAAGGACAAAACACCTTCTTATGACCTTGACATCGTTGAAAATGCCGTATATTACAAGAGTGGCGACAAGAAGCTGCAAGCCTTTCAATTCAAATAAAATAACAAGACCCCATGGATAAGCCACATATTGCAGGAAAAGCGCCTGTCGCCGTACAACTTGAAGCCGGAAAAACCTACGCATGGTGCGCCTGCGGAAAATCGGCCAACCAGCCTTTTTGCGACGGATCCCACAAGGGCTCCTCTTTCAACCCGAAAGTTTTCGTCGCCGGAGAAACCAAAACCGCTTATATGTGCATGTGCAAACACACCGGGAACCCGGGTTTTTGCGACGGGACGCATAAGACGGTCTGAACCTCATATGGGTTTTATGCGAAGTTTCTGATGCGTTCTTTTCTCTATTATCATTCTGCTCCATAACATTTCATGCATAGAATTGCCTAAATTAGTCCGTTCAAGAATGTTATGTCAACACTCCCCACTCCTCAACCCGATCAACCCGCTTATCAGCCGGGAGATATTGCCGATATCAAGAGACTTATTAGTTTTCTCTTCTCCTTTACATGGTATTATTTTCCTTCCCTTTTCTTTGCTTTCGCCTGCGCTTACCTCTTTTGGTTCAGGGAGGAAGGAATAGACCTGATCCGCGCCTTAACAGACAGCGCATTTTACATTTTCGGCTTTTTCCCCTCGCTTTTTTTGTGGGCTGTTATAACATGGTATACTTCCTGGTTGGTTACCAAACTTCAACTAAAGCTTATAACAGATAAGCAGCACCCCGTATTCGGCTCACCGAAGTTACTCAATTATACCCCTTTAGTGCTGGGGCTTTTCTGTTTCATGATTCTTGGTGTGGCGATACTAAATTTCATTTTTCTTCGCTTTAATTGGGGGTTTTGGTGGCTTACCGGGCTCTTACTTCTTCAAGTCTTCCTGCTTTTTCTTTTCGCCTTAGCGTATCACGGTTATATAAATAATAAAGTAAGAAATGCGCCTGAAGTTGCTAAGAATGAGTATTTGAATCGAATATCACGTAAAGCCCGATGGACAGCGATAATATCGTTTGTGGTTCTGGGGATTTCGTCGCTCGTAGGTTTATCGGGAACCTTCTTGTATGTTTCTGTACTCCTTGTAATCTATGTCCTGTCAACGGTCTATGTGATTCTTGCCATGAATAGATCAATTTACATGGATGAAATTGAAATGAAACCATTTGTCATAAAACGAATCACTTTTTATCTTCCCGACAAGACCCATATCTCGACACCATTTAAAGCATACCTTGGTATCTGCCTGCTTGCCTTTCTTATTGCGCTCTTTTCACCCGCATTATCTATTGCCCTCGGGACGATTTCCGGCGTACTGTTATCTTTTGCATTTCTGCTGGGATTTGCGAACGTGGCAAGTTTCTTTTCAGTACAGCTGCGCATTAACCTGCATTTTGTATTTATTTTCGTTTCCATCATTGTTGGAATGTTTTTAAACCCTTATAATGTACGAACATTGAAGCTTGATGAAAATCACCTGACAATGCATCATGATCGAAAATCGGTTGAACAGCATTTCAATGAATGGATGAATGCAAATCGGAAAAATATTCAACAAGCAGACAGCGTTAAGGGCTATCCATTATTTTTTGTTATTACTCATGGGGGAGCATCGCGTTCAGGATACTGGACTGCCAGTGTGCTTTCTGAACTTGAGGACAGAAGTGAGGCGGAATTCTCAAAACATCTTTTTGCGCTAGGTGGCGCCTCCGGCGGCAGCGTTGGTAATGCAGTATTTCTTTCACTTCTGCAAAGAAAAACCATTGAAGGATTCGATTCAATCGGCTCTAAAGCGCGCAATTACCTCGGTAATGATTTCCTTTCGTTCACGATGAACAGGTTGATGGGATCAGACTTCATAGGACATATATTACCATTTATGTGGATTTTAGACGACCGGGCTATTGCTTTAGAGAATTCTTTCGAACACCAGAGTTTCCTTACAAAGGAGAACCCGACTTCCATGCAATTTTCGCGACCATTTCTTACAATTTGGGATAGTGTATTGAATAAAGGGAAATTTATGCCGGCACTTTTTATTAATACCACAAGGGTACAGGATGCAAGCCCCGGCTTAATTTCCAATTTAAAAATTGATGCAAGCTTATTTTCCAACAGGATCGATGTCCTTGGCAAAGTAGATTCAGCTTATACATTGAGCTTGAGTACAGCCGTGGTATTAGGCGCAAGATTTGCTTATGTAAGTCCGGCAGGCCGTCTCGGTGACTCTTACTATGTTGACGGAGGCTATTTTGATAATTCCGGCGCCGGAGCAATACTTAACGTGATCGAAATTCTTAAAAATATTATTGATAAAAACCAGGACGCCCTATACAAGAAACTACGATTTAAATTGATCCATATTACTAATGATAAGGCTCCCAAATCAGATCTTTCCGGAATACATCCGGTTACAAATGATGCCGCTGCTCCGCTTATTACCATTCTTGGTTCCTATACGATGCAAACAGAATATAATAACAAGCGGTTGAAAGAAACCATGAATGAACTCGGGGACCAAAGTAAAGGTGTCAATTACTTCAGCTGTGATCTGCACAAAGGAGAAGATTCTGTAGCAACCGAAACGTTTCCAATGAATTGGTATATTTCAAAGACGAAGAGACAATCAATGGATAGTGCGATGCTAAAGTGCAGAACTATAGAAAGTATTCTCTTTCAACTGCCTGAATACGCTAAAAACATGTATCCCGGCGGTTCCAAAAAGAAATAATTTTTGCAACTTTACTTTCCGATACAGAACTTCCCGAATATCGTTTCTAACAGGTCCTCCGTTGTGACCTCGCCGGTGATAAGGCCAAGATGATGCAGGGCGATGCGTATATCTGCTGCAAGGAGTTCTCCTGAAAGATTCTTGCTTAGTCCTTCGTTTACTTTCATCAGCGCGGCGCCTGAATTTTTAAGGGCCTGGACGTGGCGGACATTCGTCACAACTGTCTCCGTGACTGTAAGCGCCTTGGTATCGAACACATTTACCAAATGTTGTTTCAAATGATCAAGACCGGTCTTCTCCTTCGCGGAAATGAAGATCATATTCATGAATTTCTCAAACTCCTTCCGGATGTATTCCTCATCTTCCTTGTCCATCTTGTTGCCGACCAATACCAGGTGCGCGCTCTTGTTATACCTGCCGATCTCTTCCAATATCAGTATCAGTTCGCTGCTCGTGATCTCGTGTACGTCAAAAAGGTAAATGACGATCGTGCTCTGCTGGATCTTTTCAAACGTTTTCGCAACCCCAAGATTTTCAATCACATCAACCGTATGCCGGATACCCGCCGTATCTATGAACCTGAACAATACTCCATCAATGATGATCTCGTCCTCTATGGCGTCACGCGTTGTTCCCGGTATCTCAGAAACGATGGCTTTTTCCTCTTCAAGCAGCGCGTTGAGTAAAGTAGATTTCCCCGCGTTCGGTTTTCCAACGATGGCAACGGGAATTCCGTTCTTAATGACATTTCCTATCTCAAATGAATCGACAAGCTTTTGAATGATCCGGATCAGCGACTCGACAAGATTTTTAAGATCATCCCTGTTCGCAAATTCAACATCCTCTTCACTGAAATCAAGTTCCAACTCCACCAGTGAGGCAAAATTCACAAGGTTCTCACGCAGGATCCGGATCTTATCTGAAAATCCACCCCTGACCTGTGTGAGCGCTACATGATGTGAAGTGGATGAGTTGGAAGATATCAGATCCGAAACCGCCTCCGCCTGGGAAAGATCATATTTTCCGTTCATGAATCCCCGAAATGTGAATTCCCCCGGTTCCGCCAATCGCGCTCCCAGTTTCACGAACAATAACAATATCTGCTGTTGAATGAACTGGCTGCCGTGGCATGTGATCTCCACCATATCCTCCCCTGTATATGAACGCGGCTCCTTGAATACCGCAACCATCACCTCGTCGAGCAAATAATCTGCGTCCCTTATCTCGCCAAAATGAATTGTGTTCGGGTAAAAGACAGAAACATCCACCGGCCGTTTTCCCTTCCTGTAAAAAAGTTGTGAAGTAAAATAAAAAGCGTCCTGCCCTGAAACCCTGACCATGGCGATAGCGCCCGTGCCATGCGGGGTAGCAATGGCAATGATCGTGTCGTTTTTAAGGGAATAATGATGCATCTGAGTAAAAATAATCATTTTCACTCACCCCCGTCAACCCTCGCATAGCTCGTGTTGCCACCCCCTCTCTACATTGTAGAGAGGGGGAAGGGGGTGAGTGCAATTTTTCCCTATTTTAGCAGCCCAAAACACCCTACCCTATGAGCATCCTCGTCAGCAAAAAATCCCGGGTTATTGTACAAGGTTTCACCGGCGGAGAAGGTACCTTCCACGCAGGACAAATGATCGATTTCGGTACGAACGTTGTTGGCGGAGTTACCCCCGGCAAAGGCGGAACAACGCATCTCAATAAACCCGTCTTCAATACTGTTACCGATGCAGTTGCAAAAACCGGCGCGGATGTTTCCATCATATTTGTCCCACCTGCATTTGCGGCCGATGCGATCATGGAAGCTGCACAAGGGGGAATTAAGGTTATTGTTTGCATTACTGAAGGTATTCCCACAAAAGACATGATCCAGGTGAAAGAATACCTGCGTGATAAAAATTGCAGGCTCATAGGTCCGAATTGTCCGGGTGTCATCACTGCAGGCGAGGCAAAAGTCGGCATCATGCCTGGTTTCGTTTTCAAAAAAGGAAGTGTTGGTATTGTTTCAAAATCCGGCACACTTACCTACGAAGCGGCGGATCAGATCGTGAAGGCGGGACTTGGCGTCACGACTGCGATTGGCATTGGAGGCGATCCCATCATTGGTACCACAACCAAAGAAGCGGTTGAAATGTTCATGAATGATCCGAATACCAAAGGAATAGTAATGATCGGTGAGATCGGTGGCGGTATGGAAGCGGAAGCTGCGCGCTGGGTGAAGAAGAACGGAACCAAACCTGTTGTTGGATTCATTGCGGGTCAGACCGCGCCCCCCGGACGCAGAATGGGACATGCCGGCGCAATTGTAGGCGGCGCAGATGATACAGCCGCTGCAAAAATGAAGATCCTCCGCTCCTGCGGTGTTATCGTATGCGATTCCCCTGCAACCATCGGCAAAAAAATGGCGGAAGCTTTATCTAAGAAGAAATCTTCCCCTAAAAAGAAGTCAAAGAAAAAGCAAGCAACAAAAAAAAGCAAGAAACAGCCGACACGTAAAAAATCCCGTCGTTAACATTACTTCCCCATTAACGAGTATTTCGTCCTCCTTTTTATCGACAGAATCCTGCCTTTCGTCGCTTCAAATGAAGCCCTCATGCCTCTGAAATGCCTGTTGAAAATACCTCATGTATAGTTTGACCTACTTTTGGTATATACTGATATATTTCATTAATTTGACATCCAATTACTTACCTCTATTTTTGAGATGTCGAAAAAGACAAGGTTTTTACTATGTTTTTCATTCTTTGCTTCGCTCGCATTCGCGCAAACCAAGACGTTTACCGGCCCCGGAAATTTCAGCAATGCAACCCTATGGAATGGGGGAACGCTTCCGCTGGCCGGAAATAATCTCCGCATAAACGGCACCTGTACTTTCGATAACGCAGCAGCCAACCTGGCCTATGGGACATTGGACGTAGGGTTTTCTTCCGCAGGAACGCTCAACTGGCCTGTCAGCGGTACAAACACGCTCAATGTTACATCCGTTTCTTCCAACCAGGCAGGCAGTGCAATCGACATGGGCAACGGTGGCACTTTTCAAATCAGGAACTCCTGGAGCACAGTGAACATGACTTTCACTCCGGGGATAGGAACCATCCTATGGAATAAAACTAACGCAAGCGGCCCACTTCCTAACACTATTCCTGTTTATTACAACCTAACAACTACGACCGGAACGCGCACCGTTCGTACCGGAACAAACACTACTATAACAAATGCTCTTCTTGTTAATACCGGCACTTTCAGGATCACGGGTGTAACATTTAATAATAACAGTGCTACCGGCAGCACAACAGTAAACAGTACACTACGGATCTCAGGTACTGGCGGAACAAAGAATTTCAGGAATATTGTTTTAAATAACGGAAGCGTTTTCAGATTCACAGCAGCTGAAACCGTTTCAGTGCTTGGCAACCTGGATCAGAATGGCGCCACATTCAATGGAACACAAACGGGTATCATGAACATCACCGGGAATTATTCTGTCGGGACCGGCACAAGCGTGATGAATCGTTTAACTATGAATGTTACAGGAACAACGACTATTAACGGAACACTTAGCATCCTTAGCAACCTTGGAACCAAAACACTGACCCATTTTACAGTGAACGGCGTTTTTACAAATACAGCTGCGAACGAGTCTATCACGGTTACCGGAGATCTATCCAACAATGGAACCATTAATTCCGGAAGTGGTACCTATACGCTTAGCGGCGCATCTCGCTTCATCAGCGGAACAGCTGCTTTCAGTCTGCAAAATCTCGCACTGACAGGTTCCTATACGAACAACGGTAACATGACCGTTACTAATACATTTGGATCAGCGGCCGGTACGCTTAGCCAGGGAACGGGAACGCTTGGTATAGCAACAACAAATGCAAACTTTACACTCGGCACCTTCAATGCAAGCAATCCGGGAAACACCGTTAACTATTCAATGGCAGGCGCGCAGAATATCCGCATACCGAATGATCTTGCGTATCATCATTTGGGAACAGCAGGCACAGGAACAAAATCGTTGCTTGCTTCGACAACCATCAATGGTGATCTGAATATTACCTCCACACTCACTGTTACGGCAGCAAACTTCAGCATCAACCTGGGCGGCAACTGGAACAACTCAGGTGTGTTCACTCCCAACACCGGGACTGTATTCTTCAACGGAAGCTCGGGCACGCAGACAATGATCAACGCAACCGGCGAAACGTTCAACAACCTCGATCTCTCAAATGCGGCGACAAAGATCCTTGCAAATAATACAACGACTAATGGAAACCTGATCATCAACGGCGGTGCTTCGCTTATATTGAATTCTGCTGCGATCACACTTTTCGTAAAACAAACCTGGACCAACAATGGAACCTTCATTCCGCAGGGAGGAACTGTGGAGTGCAACGGAACTATCGCTCAGGCTATAGGCGGAACAGCATTGACCCGTTTCGATCATCTCACCATTAACAATTCTGCGGGTGTATCGCTCGCAGCAAACCAGGAAATCAGCGGAACATTGAAACTTACAAGTGGCATGTTCACCACAACCGGTTTTGCCTTCACCTTACTTTCCGACGCAAGCGGTACTGCGCGTATTGATGAAATTACCGGCGGAGATATCACTGGAAACATTATCATGCAGCGTTTTGTTCCCTACGCAGTGAACGACTGGCGGTTCCTCGCTTCCCCAATGAGCAGTTCACATACGTATGTTGATTGGTACGACGACTTCATCATGGCGGGATTTCCCGGTTCGCATTTTCCTTCGGAACCGGTGCCAAGTATATGGACATACGATGAGCCCGTTCCGGGATACAAAGACAGTGGTTTTGTCGCGGCCGGAAATATCACAGACGCGGTAACAAACGGCGTCGGTTACTGGTGCTACCTGGGTCCTACTCCGCTTACGGTAGATATTACAGGTACTCCACAAAAATTCGGAGTCTCTTTCCCGGTTACATATACTGTAACGGATATCAGTGACAATGACGGCTGGAACATGATCGCAAATCCTTATCCATCATCCATCAACTGGGATGCGGCGGGCTGGACGAAGACAAATGTGGACAATGAAATATCCATCTGGAATCCGGGCCTGCAAACGTATGCCCAATATGCCGGAGGGATCGGGATCAATGGCGGTGACAGCATCATTCCTTCTTCACAGGCTTTCTGGATCCATACCAATGCAACTTCACCTGCACTTTCAATCACGGAATCCTGTAAGATCTCCAATGATGTTTCATTCATCCGCATGAGCGATCAGCAATTTGCACTGACATATTTGAACACCTTGAGACTAACGCTGACCGGAAATAATTTTTCGGACGAGTCTGTCATTCGTTTCGACAGCAACACGAGTGACACGTTCGACCTGGATTACGATGCGCATAAATTTTATACACTATCTTATGACGCTCCTCAATTGGCTACGGTCTGGCAGGGAATAGATTTCGGGATCAATGCCATGCCTTTGCCAACACAAACCATCAGCATACCGCTCAGAACCTGGGTGCCTTGGGGATATTCCGGGAATTACAGCATTTCGAGAGACAGCGTCTGGAATCTGCCGCAGGGAATGTGCATCGTGATCGAGGATACCTACAACAATTCTTTTACTGACTTACAATCTGTTCTCAGCGCAACATTTTATATGTCGGACACCACCTGGAATCCCCGCTTCATTCTTCATATAGGCGAACCTGTAGGCAAAGGCAGGCAACATGTGATCTGTTCAGGAGATTCCACCGGAATAGCGATCGCTGAAGGAACAGGAAATGGTCCATGGGATTACACATGGAAAGATTCCCAGAATAATATTCTGCGGCAGGTGAATTCAATCACCACAGCGGATACCCTTTCCGGGATCACTGCCGGAGCGTACAGGGTTGAGATCAGCGGCAACCCGGGATATTGCTCAATGCTTTCAGACACGATCATCATTACTGAACCTTCACCGATCCAGTTTTCCACGGGAATTATCAGTGAAAATTGTGCGGGGGACGGGAATGGTTCAATCTATATTTCATCTCTTAGCGGAGGGATTCCTCCTTATACGTTCAGTTGGTCGAATGGGGCAACTACGCAAAGCATTTCATCTTTGAGCCCCGGTCCTTACACGCTCACACTGAGCGACGCTAACTTTTGCACGCAGCAGCTTTCCTTCAATGTTAATACCAACGTCAGCATGACTCCCGCTTTCACAGTCTCTTCTGATACCATGACGCTTGGAACAAATCCTTCAGTACAATTTGGTTTCAGCAATACATCAAGCGGCTATACCGGGTTTCTCTGGTATTTTGGGGACTTCACTTTCGACAACACCAGCATGAATCCCATTCACAGCTATGGTGCGCCTGGAACCTATACGGTTACCCTAACCCTGTTCAATGGAAGCTGCGTGTCAACTGTTACGCATGTCATCACAGTATTGCAGGGAAGTACAACCGGTATCAATGAGAACGGGATCATTGAGGAGGTTACCCTGATCCAGGAAGGCAACGATGAATTTGTACTTAATTTTAGCCAAGGCTACGATCCGGACATCAGGATCACTGTTCAAACAGTTAGCGGACAAAACTTATTCCCCGCTTTAAAGATCAGCGGAAAAAATTCAACCGCTAAGATCTCTCTCTCGGATCAGGCAGCCGGCATTTACTTCATTAGGATTACGGGAATAGCTTTTGAAAAAGTGTTTAAAGTCGCGCTGGACTAAGCAGCAGAAAAATCAAACTCTGATTTCCCGCCTTTTTCAATCTCCTTCAAGTCTCTGAGGATGGCTTCATCGATCAGTCCTGACTTGCTTCCATCATCATAGGAGGTCACGTATGGATTCATGAAAAGCAGAAGTGTGTACCACTCCCAGCCTTTGGTAGCGGAGAAACGATGCAGATGAACGGAGATAAAATTAATGCATTCTGTTGAAGAATATTTCCCATTGCTAAAAAGCGGCAGAAGATCGATCCCGGCTTTTTCTTTCAGGTTCATCGCCAACTTCAGTAGGATCAGCTCCCAGGTTCCGCTTTCTCTCCATTCAACATATTTACGATGACAGGTGGTAGGAGGAGCATATCTGCGCGGAAGATTTTGCCAGGCTTCTCCTGTGCGACAAACCCAGTTGATACCGTTGATAATATCTCTTGGATAAGCTTTCGGTCGTCCTTTCCTCCCGGGTTCGGCAGGAAAAAGATTCTCAAGGTCTTTCCATTGATGCGCTACAAGATCCATAGATCAATCGATGTTACTGATGAAGTAGATCAAAGTTATAAAGCAGAGTCCTATGAGGACGATCATGAAATCAATTATTCGGTCTTTTCTCATACAATGCGTTGTTGATAATTATTTCCGATTCTCAGAAGGAGAAATGGTTGAACAGTTTTTCCAATAAAAGAACAAAAACAATTCACCCTGGGAAGGCTATTCGGTTTTACGTAACCAGAGCTAAAAGGTTTTAGAACAGGCATTTACAGCGTTATTAGATGTTGCAACAATACATGTTTTATCAATTATTAATGAAAGGCAGGATCACTTCCCGTACTTCCCTTACATTAAGGGGTTTAGTGATCAGCTTACATTTGAAAGGGAATGAGTGGTAGTAACTTTCATCTGCATTTTCCGGGTTTTTCTTCATTACCAGTACCTGGATATGATTGAGTCTGGATGCCGGAAGCGTACCGAGCCATTCCAAAAAACGCGATACGGCAGGTTCACTCTTATCACCTTCCAGGATCAGCAGCTCAGGACCCCTTTCGTCTACAAACATGCGCGAGGCACCCTCTGCCGTCGTTTCTATTTCAATATCATCTCCCAGCAAAAGGGAACGACAGAGGGTATACCTGTAGCGGTTCATATTAATAAGGGAAGATCCGAGCATCAGTACGCGCATAGAATGGTTTGATAGCTATTAATTTACATCCTCAGAACCTACAATTGAAGTGTAGTTCTGAACATAAACGATTGTGTTATACTGATAGGAAGTATTGCATAGGCGATTTCCATTACTATAAACCTGGATAACAGAAACTCCTGTGTAACCCAAATTGATCAGGTAATTAATACAATCCCGATCTGAAATAAGAAGCTTATTCTCTGTAAATTTTACAGAGGCTGCATTCATTGAAGAATGCATGGTGGCGCTCCCGCCCATCAGCATGAGAGCCATAATAAAGACTATGAACTTTTTCATTTTGGTGAAGGTTTTGGTTATACATACTGCAAAGAAGAAAATAACAAAGGGTTACTTTATTGACAGTTTAATTAGAATATAACCTTTGAACTAAGTCAATTTCATGCTATTTATCTATATATCAACATTTTATACTGAAATAATATATCATTATTTATTGTACTTTTAAACCATGAATGAGCTAATATCTCTTATGTCAGGACTAACTGCGAGAGAATGTAAAAACATTGCAAGGGGCTTATCCAGGTATTCGTCACGTGGACACAGTCAAACACATCATCTAAAGCTATTTAAGCTACTTCGAAAACATTCTACAAAACACAAGGATTCAACTTTTTATAGCTCTAAACTTCTAGGATCAAGTCATGATGCAAGATTTCCGATGATTAAAAATCGCTTTAAAACTAAATTGATAGACACAATTGCCACAGAAATAAATGTTATTCACAACACCGCCTTAGATTATTATGATAAAAGCTTATTCACTGCTCAAAACAATCTTGTAACCGCACAATACTTGCTGCGTTCATCTGGCAACACCCAAAGTTTCTTAAACCTAGTTGTTGATGCAGAAAAGATAGCTAGGAAATATCAATTATACAGCGTTCTATTAGAATGTCTCCGACTTAAAAAATATTATAAAGGATTTGCAAAAGGAAAGAAGGAATTCGATTTAATTAACAAAGAAATTGAGTTCGTCGAGTTCTGCAATCAAGCCACGAACAAGGCTAATGACTATTACTATAGACTGATTTTGAGAACTGATTTTACTTCCAGCTATCGGAAAAGCTATTTACTTCGCTCCTTAACCGACTCAATTTACGAGTTGCAGGAAGACTTCGCATACACAAAATCATATGCTATAAAATATTATTTGAAATCTCTTGAAATGGAGTACTATCATCTTCGAAAGGAATATCATACGGCTAAGCAAACTTGCAAAGAACTATACGATTTGATAAAAACGAATGAAATCGTTTATAGAAAACAAAGACTTGGTCACCCACTCATAAACTGGGCCTACTTTGATATCTTACTTGGCAATTACGACCAAGCGATTAAGTACGCAAAACTTGCAATTGATCACGTCATTAAACCATCAAATAATTATTTTGTTTGGAATGAATATCTATTTTACGCTCAGTTCTATAACAAAAGCTATGACGAAGCGCTAGCTGTAATCAATGAAATGATTAGACATACTGATTCATCACACGGAAGCTTTAGGATATCAAAATACAACTACTTAAGGGCTTGTCTTTATGTTAGAATGAATATGTATAAAGAAGCTCTCATAGAATTAGGCGCACAGTCCGCAATTTCAAAAGACCGTTCTGGATGGGATCTTGGAATTAGGTTTCTACGCATTATGACATTAATTGATTATGCTAAACTTGATGAAGCGCAAGCACAAGTTACTGACTTAACTAAACAATTCTACAGACTTCGTGGAAACATACACATTGATAGGCGAAGTGTTCAAATCATCAAGTTGTTTATTGAGTTAAGTAATAATGGGTTTATCTTCAAAACACAAACGAAACGTATAGTAAATCTTCTAAGAAGACTTGGTTCCACAAACACACTATACTCATGGTCTCCATTTAATTCCGAATTGATTCCAATACACTTTTGGTTTTCTAATAAAACACGTCAGCAATTCCCATCCAAGGTATATAATTAGAGCTTTCTATAAGAATTTATTGCAACTTTGTCCTGTTGTAACAAGATGGACGAATTATCCTATTATATAGGTCGGCTGAACAGCAGAGAAGTAAAAATAGTTGATCGATTTCTTCGATCGCTTCCTAAACTTTCACACTCTGCCCTAACTCTGCATCGATTATTCAATATTATTATTGAATCCGAAGCAAGCGAAATTACCCAACTATCATTATTGAATAAATTTAGAATTACAACAAGCCAGAACAATTTAAAGATATTAAAAACAAGATTAAAAGAAAAAATCCTAAGTGTTTTAGCCTCCTTTATGAATACTACTCTGGATGAATCAATAGACTATAACGAAGTACAAAAAATTGAGGTTTTAAGGTTGCTTAATAAAATTCATTTTATTATTCGAAGATTTGGTTATACGAAGTCCGCACAGAAATTGCTTGATAAGGCTGAAGTCATTTGTAGAGAACGAGAACTTTATCTAATGTTAATTGACGTATTATACACTCGTTCATCATTTGAGGGATTTCGAAGAGGACCGAATTATTTAGCTCAAAATATAAAAGAACTTGAAATTACTATTTCCAATTTCGATGCCCAGTATCAAGCCGGAAACTATTACTTTCAATTAATTCTTAGGAATCATTTTTCATTTGATGGCGGTTCTGCCGAGAAACTGCTATTCTTAGATAATGCAATTAAAGATTTACATTCGAATTTTTTAAAATCGAAATCCAAAAACGTATTATACTACACACAATTGTTAGAACTTGAAAAACTTGAATTGTCAAAAGATTTTAACTCCTGTCTTGACAAGTGCAATCAGTTATATCAATTGTTATTAGATAATAAAATGCTTCGCTCAAGAAACAGGCTTTCAAGCATACTTGTAAATATAGCACTTTACAACATTCATCTCTGGAAATTGAAAGACGCTTTGTATTATGTAAAGAAAGGTATGGGTTTGATAGTACACCTTTCAAATAATTATTTTCTCAATAACGAAATCTACTTCTACACCCTTTTCCACCAGCAAAAAACAAAGAAAGCGATGGAGATCGCAAAAATGATCTTTACAAAAGCCCCTGATTCTCACGGCTCTTTTCGAAAAGAAAAATACCACCTTTTTATGGTCAATGCTATGTTCCAGGCGGGGGAGATCAAACCGGCGCTTAAGGAAAGTATGCTGATAAAGGTCATCACGAAAGATAAAAGCGGCTGGGATATCGCTCTCCGCGTTTTTCGTATCATGTGCCTGGTTGAACTGGGTGACATTCCTCTTGCCGACAGGCATATTGAGGACCTGATGCGGCAATACTACCGCATCTATAAAAAAGACCCCATCTCTGAAAGGTTCAGGTTTATCATTGACCTGTTGAACGAATACATGAAATCCGAGTTCCGGGTTAAAGACCTCACACAAACAGGCAAAAAGATCCTGAAAAAACTCGGGGAGAAAAGAAACCACATTCCTGGAGCGCTTATTCTCCTGAACTCACGCCTTTTCACAGGTGGATTACCGGGTTAAAGAAGTAGCCCCTCGCTGACCTCGGGATGACGGTGGGCAGTGGTAAGTTATTGCTACCTTTATTCCGTGCAGTACACCATTTTCCAGGTCGACGCATTCACAGATGATCTCTTCCACGGTAACCCCGCGGCGGTGATCCCGCTTACAACCTGGATGACGTATGAGAAACTGCAGAACGTGGCCTTTGAAAACAATCTCTCCGAAACAGCTTTTTTTGTTAAGGAAGACAACCACTATCATATTCGCTGGTTCACCCCTACAGTGGAGGTGGATCTCTGCGGGCATGCTACCCTTGCCACCGCCTATGTGATCTTTAACCATTATAACCCGGGCAGTGATAATATACGTTTTCACTCACGTTCCGGATTCCTGGATGTAAAAAAAGAAGGAGATCTCTTGCTGATGAACTTCCCTTCTGATGTCATCTCTCAGGTTACCGCTCCTCCAAAACTTATTGATGCCATGGGAGTGCTTCCAAAAGAGATCTGGAAAGGGAAAACGGATTATATGCTCGTCTATAGCACAATGGAAGACATTGAAAACCTGAATCCCGACATGCGTATCCTGGAACAAGTGAAAGCCCGTGGTGTTATCGTGACGGCAAAAGGCGCGGGAGCAGGCTGTGATTTTGTCTCTCGTTTCTTTGCGCCTGCCTGCGGTGTGAATGAAGACCCTGTTACCGGATCAGCACACACCACGCTTACAAATTACTGGTCCAAAAAACTAGGGAAGACCGAGCTGGATGCCATCCAGCTATCCCAACGCAAAGGATTTCTTCATTGCCGGGACCTTGGGGAAAGAGTTGAGATTGCGGGGAAAGCGGTATTGTACATGAAGGGAGAGATCAGCCTTTAAACCTAAAACACCACTAACTTCTTCGTCCCCTTCTGGTTGCCTGAGATAAGCTCTACAAAATATACGCCTGCAGTAAGATCGCTTTTCTCAATGTAAAAATCTTTTCCGGGTTCATTGATCTCTCTTACAAGAGCTCCTTTAATATCAAGAATGCGACAGGTTTCAATTTCTTCCGCGCTTACTATTCGTGAACGGTCTGTGAGGGGATTCGGAAATACAGAAAAGGCAATGCCGTTTCCATCATCACTCATTCCAGCGCCAATTCCGAAAGCCCAGAAGTCTTTTTTAGGCAAAGGTCCGGAACTTCCCAAGCCCGCGTACCCGAAATTACCGATACCAAAGGCAACCATGTTCGATCGTATGCCGCCACCAAAAGGCGCGACAAGCGTCCAGGTATTTAAGGTAGGATTGTACTGCCAGAAATCAGAAGCGTCAGCAAGGTTGTTATCATAACCACAGCCAAAAAATCCAAAACCACCCATGGAAAATGCAGCGGCCCCATTCCTTGGACTTCCGGGGAACATCGCAATAGGCGACCAAACGTTTGTTGCCGTGTTGAATTGAAAAAAGTCAGCCTTGTTCACGCCGTCATCACCGGAGCCTACATAAGCAATAGTTCCTACCATAAAGACTGCGGCCTTTTGCCTTGCTGTACCTGGAAAGGAAGCTTTTGTTATCCATAGATTTGCAATTGGGTCGTATTCGTACAGATCATTCCTGAATCCCGTAGCTGTCTGCCCCAATCCAATATATCCCTTTGTGGCAGTTGAAAAACCTATAGCCTTTCTTCTTGCCGTTCCGACAAAATTTGCTTTCTGAGTCCAGAAATCTGTTGCCGGGTTGTATTCCCAAAAATCATTGAGGTATGGAATGGAAGCGCTGCCGGTTCCCACGTAGCCCTTATTATTGATGCTGAAAGCCACAGCGCAATTTCGACCAAGTCCTCCCCCATTCGAATTCCCGAGACTCTGTATCGGTATCCACAGGTTGGACGCCGGAACATAAACGCTGAAACTTCTTTTGTTGTCGGCAATGCTGTCAAAACCGCAACCCACGTATCCGCCGGAATTAAGAACAAATGAACAGGCCGACGATCTTCCATTATCGTTGTAATCCGCCATTTGCGTCCAGATGAACTGGGAGTACGCCAGATTGCCGGCAAGACAAAGGATCAGGGATGAAAAGTAAAATTTTTTCATAAGGTCTATTTAACAATGAATTTGACAGATGAACTGAAACCTCCCGATGTGATCAGTTTCGCAAAATAATTTCCGGCCGCAAGGTTGCCTCTTTCAAGAGTGTAAGATTGTACGGGCCCGGTGAATTCCTCCCGCATTTTCTTTCCGGAGATATCGTAAATGCTGATCGAAAATAATTCCTCTCCCTCAGGCACCTCAAATTCAAGCGTCGCCACGTCAACAACAGGATTAGGAAATATCTTTGAAGGGAAATCACCATTTACTCCGTTACCGGTACTGAGCGGAGCCCAGGGGGTGTATTGATAAAAATCCCTTCTCACGCCATTCGTGGTTGCGCTGTTACCTGTCCCTACATATGCCTTATACCCGATAACAAAAGCTGCAGCGTTCCTACGCGGATCGCCGGAGAAATTTTTACGCTGTTGCCAGGAATTCTGAACAGGATCGTATTCAAACAATTCATCTTTGAATCCTCCGTCTGTTCCAAGGGCAACATATCCAAGCCCGTTGATGGAAAACGCGCTGCATGTAAAGCGCGCAGAGGCCGGAAAATCTGCAATTGCCGTCCAGGTGTTTGTTGCGCCGTTGTATTTCCAGAAATCATCGGTAAACGCGTTCTCATCTGCCCCGGTTCCCATATATGCATCTCCCCCAATTACAAATCCGCATGCGCCATAACGTACGCCACCCGGAAACGGAGCCATCTGCTGCCAGAAATTACCGACAGGATCATAGCGCCAGTTTTGAACTGAATAAGTTGACGGTGCATATTTTCCAGTGCAGATATAACCATACCCGTTAAGTGAAAAACTCACTCCATAATAAACCCCCCAGTTCTGGATCGGGCATGCAGCCCTGGCCGTCCAGGTATTGGTGATTGGGCTATATGCCCACATATCATTCAGCACGTTACCCATCCAGGATATTGCATTATCCACACCGCAGCAAACATAAGCGGTTGTTCCGATAACGAATGCACTGGCATTTCTTCTTGCTATCCCGGTGCAATTAGCTTTCTGTGTCCAACTGTTTACGCCCGGATCATATTCCCACAGATCCCTCCTCATAGCTGAAATTGAATCCTGTCCCATCCCGACATAACCCCTGCCGCCGATGGAAAAACTAACGGTACGCTCTCTTTCCCCCCCTTCAAACTTTTTGATCTTCACCCACTCGTTATTTCCAAAGGAAAAAGACGAAAGGACGCAAGCTGAGATGATTAAACAGTTTCTGATCATTTGGCTATGATTAATTTTCCTGAAGCAATTACGCTCGTATTGGATCGCAGTGAATAAATATAGGTTCCTGTCTGCATGTCCTCACATTCCAATGTATAAGCATTCCCGGTGATCTCCGGAATGCTCCTCACATTTTTCCCGGACATATCGAATATATGTAATGTGGCGTTCTGCACATCAACCCCTTTATCAATGTAAAGAGTAGTTTGATACACGGCCGGGTTAGGATAAAAATTTATCATTCCGGCGTACGACTCCGACTCTGATTCTCCTGAGAGATAACCAAACTCCCACCAATCCTGGTAATTTGTTCCATTTGTTCCCGTTCCGACAAATGCATGCACACCGCATGAAGTACCAACCATATACCTCCTTGCAATTCCTGTGAAATCATTTATCTGAACCCATGTGTTGGTCGTAGGATCATACTTATGAAAGTCGCTGAAGTTATTTCCGCTCTGAAAATCTTCTCCCGTACCGATATACCCTTTGCCTGCCAGTGAAAATCCACATGCGGCTAATCGGGCGGGTCCCGGAACATTTGCCCGTTGTAACCAGGAGTTTGTAGCAGGATTGTATTCCCACAGATCATTCTTGGAACCGGAAGGCGCTGTGGATTGTTCCCCCGTTCCTATATATCCTTTCGTGCCGATGGAAAAACCAACACAGGCGAAGCGCGCGCCGGGCGGGAAAAATGCTCTTTGTATCCAGAAATCTCCTGCAGCATCGTATTCCCAAAAATCGCTTGTGTATCCGGATGCGGTATTACCTGTACCCATATATCCTTTATTGCCGATGGAAAATGAAACGGAGCCCCTTCTGCCGTTTCCCGGAAATAACGATTTGCCGATCCATACATTAGTGGTTGGATCATACTCCCAGTTATCCCTTGGCAACGCGTTACCCGGAGCTCTTCCCATTCCGACATACGCTTTGTTATTGATCACGAATCCGAATCCGTGGTGGCGGAGTCCTCCTGCATAACTTGCTTTCTGCGTCCAGGAATTTGCACCCGGATCAAACTCCCACCAGTCATCATATAGTATATCAACAACCGCATTCACGTGACCGAGTCCAATATAGATACGACTACCAATGTTTACGCAAACAGATCGATGTCGGGCCGGACCTGGAAGACTTGCACGCTGAAGCCAACCCTCCTGTAACTGGGCGGAAATATCTCCGGAAAACAGAAGTAAAACGGAAAGAAAAATAAAATAACGATGGAGTATAGACCCTTTCATTAAGAACTCTTTTTTCCTGGTAAGAACCAAAGACCCTTAAAGTTACTCGTTTACCTTTTCAGAATCAATACTTTGCTCAAATCTTTTAATATTGAGTAAACCCCTGCCGGGAGCGAGCATTTCCACCCGTAATTATGTTATCTTATTGATTATCAAGATATTATATAAATAATTTTTACAATTAGCAGTTATAACCCTTAATTCCTATTTAACGCATTATTTATTGGTTTCGTAGCACATAAAATGGCCTTTGTGTCGTAAATTTGTGTGTTGGTATAATTCCCGAATTTCGGCCCGTTCTATACCCTAAATTTGTATCCCAATCTACTGAAAAGAATGTTCGATATTCTAAAACGATTTGAAGACAAGTTTTCTCCCCTGAAGAAAAAAGGGTTGAAAGTTGAGGGATTGAAGATGGTGGATCCGAAAAAAAGGACGCACGTCATCAATATCTCCAAACCCTTTATTTTCGATAACCGTCACCTTCCCAAGAAATATGAAGGCCTGGCAGTGAAAGGAAAGATCGAAGGTGATCTTCCTGTCGAATTCAAAGTGGACCGCACAAAGCTGGACTGGCATAAACACGAGTATATCTGGGCTCCTGAGCGTTTTGAGAATTTCGTTGAGCGTTGCAGCGATCAGATCCGTAAGCAGCTTGGCAGTGAGACAATGACCAAGAAAGAAATGCTTGATGCCATATGTTTCGGAAATTTTGAAGAACATAAAAAGAATACAAAGAAGCTCATCAAAGAAGGCAAATTACCGCCTTATAAGGGTAACTAAATTTTTAAGGGACGAAAAGTGCCCCCGAAGTCTTCGCCAAAGGCGATGTACTTCGGGGGTTCTTTTTTTAGCTACATTCGCTTAGGATATCTCCAATGGAAGCATTCGTTAATACCGAGGTTACGCAAGGGGTTGCAACCATCACCTTTTTTCATCCACAGGGGAATTCACTGCCGGGAACGATCCTGACCAAACTTGCAGAAGAAATAGAACGCGCCGGAAAAGACAGCCTTGCCGGGGTGATCGTATTGAGAAGCGAGGGGGATAAAGCCTTCTGCGGAGGCGCTTCCTTCGATGAGCTGGTTTCCATTAAAGATCTTGAACAGGGTAAGAAATTTTTCAGCGGATTTGCTTCTGTCATTAACGCAATTCGTAAAGCGCCGAAATTCGTGATCGCGCGGGTACAGGGCAAAGCGGTGGGCGGTGGTGTAGGTCTGATATCAGCTGCAGACTACGCCCTGGCTGTTGAAAGCGCCTCTGTAAAACTCAGTGAACTTGCTGTCGGCATTGGCCCCTTTGTGGTCGGCCCGGCAGTTGAGCGAAAGATCGGTGCTGCCGCTTTTACTCAACTCACTATAAATGCAGGCGAGTGGCAAACTGCTTCCTGGGCCAAAGAGAAAGGACTTTATGCTGATGTTCTCAAAACTGCGGCTGAAATGGATACTGCGATCGCAACGCTGGCATCCAGATTAGCCAACAGCAATCCTGAAGCCATGTCAGAACTGAAGAAGATCATGTGGAAGGGAACGGAGCACTGGGAAACATTATTGACAGAACGGGCAGGCATCAGCGGGAAATTGGTACTAAGTGAATTTACAAGGAAGGCAATAGAGAAGTTTAAAAATAAGTAGGCAGTAGGCAGTAAACAATAAGGGATGAAAAGTGACTGATATTGTGAAAGAATCCATTACGACTAAAACTAATATTGAAGAAGGTATTCTCCTGCGAGCATATGAATTGATGTGTACGGCGAAGGCGATGACCGAGCTTTACGAGGCGAACAAAGAAGTCACTGCAAAATATGTGCATGCCACCTCACGCGGGCACGAGGCTGTGCAGCTTGCACTGGGTTTGCAACTGAAACCACAGGATTTTCTATCAGCCTATTACCGCGACGACAGTATCCTTCTCGGGATCGGCATGCAGCCTTATGATCTAATGCTGCAGCTTCTTGCTAAAAGAGACGATCCCTTCTCAGGCGGAAGAAGTTATTATTGTCACCCCGCTTTGCGACGCGATGATATGCCGAAGATCCCGCATCAATCTTCCGCAACAGGCATGCAGGCTATTCCAACAACAGGCATCGCGATGGGTGTGCAATACAGGGAATTGCTGAATATAGAAGAATACAAAGGAACGGATAAACCGGTTGTTGTTTGCTCGATGGGCGACGCTTCCATCACAGAAGGAGAAGTAGCCGAGGCTTTCCAGATGGCAACATTGAAAAAACTTCCTATTCTCTACTTTATCCAGGATAACGAATGGGATATCTCCGCGAATGCGAAAGAGATACGCGTACAGGACGCAACGGATTACGCAAAAGGTTTCAAAGGACTTGAGACACGCACGATCGACGGAACAGATTTCATTAAATGCTGGGAAACGGTTTCGGAAGTACTTGATCTGATCCGTAGAGAGAGACGACCATTTCTTATTCATGCGAAAGTGCCGCTATTGAATCATCATACATCAGGCGTTAGAAAAGAATGGTACCGGGATGATCTTGAATCCGCGGAAAAGCGTGATCCTCTTCCAAAATTCCGTGACTACCTCCTCAATAATGGTCATATACTATTCGACCTTTCAAAGATCGAAAAAAGAGCTGTTCAGAAAGTAGCCGATGATTACAAGAAGGCTGTTGCTGCAGAGGATCCTCATCCGGAAGACCTGTTCAAACACGACTTCGCTCCTACTCTTGTGAAGGAAGAGAAAGGAGAACGATCTCCCCAGGGAAAACAAGCAACAGTAATGGTGGATTCGGCATTGTTTGCGATACGCGAATTAATGGCGAAGCACAAGGAATGTTTATTGTACGGGCAGGATGTGGGACGAAGATTGGGAGGAGTATTTCGGGAGGCGGCAACGCTGGCGCAGCAATTCGGAGATGAAAGAGTATTCAATACGCCTATCCAGGAAGCATTCATAATCGGAAGCACTGTTGGGATGAGCGCCGTGGGACTGAAACCGATCGTCGAGGTTCAGTTTGCCGATTACATCTGGCCCGGGTTAAACCAGCTTTTCACAGAGGTTGCCAGATCCTGTTATCTCACCAACGGCAAGTGGCCGGTCAGCATGATCCTGCGTGTTCCCATTGGCGCTTATGGAAGTGGTGGCCCTTATCATTCTTCCAGCGTTGAAAGCGTGGTACTTAATATAAAAGGAGTGAAGGTTGCATACCCATCAACCGGAGCCGATCTGAAAGGTCTGATGAAAGCCGCATATTATGATCCGAATCCTGTGGTCATTTTTGAACATAAGGGATTATACTGGAGTAAGATCAAGGGCACCGAGGAAGCCAAGACCATTGAGCCCGATGAAGATTATATCATTCCTTTTGGGAAAGCAAGAATGGTTCAGGAAGCAGCGGCCTCCGAAAAGGAAAGCACCATCACCGTGATCACTTACGGCATGGGAGTTTACTGGGCAAAAAACGCTTCCAAAAAATTTCCCGGCAGAATAGAGATCGTCGACCTGCGTACGTTGGCTCCCCTGGATGAGGAAACGATGTATCGCTCAGTCCGGAAGCATAACCGTTGCCTGGTTGTAACAGAAGAACCGCTGCAAAATAGCTTTGCCCGTTCGCTTGCGGGCCAGATCTCAGAAAATTGTTTCAGCGATCTTGATGCACCGGTGATGTGTATCGGCTCTGAGAACATGCCGGCAATTCCCTTGAACGCCACGCTTGAAAAAACCATGCTGCCGGACGCAGAGAAAGTTGCAGCAGTTATGGAGAAGTTGCTGAGCTGGTAATTTACCTTAAGATTCTCCTGCATATGGATACATTCCCCCTTTGAAGGGGGCCAGGGGGATGTTTTCAAAATGTTTCAGCGCAAACTGCAAAAATCACCTTTATGATTTGCAATAATCAATAATCAAACCTGGATTTTTCGTGATTTCGCAAACAGGCCTCTGAAACAGACCCGGTCCTTCCCTTCATTTTTGTTAACTACTATTTTGCGGTGTTCTTAAGCAGTTTCCCGTTTTCCCGTCGATCCCGGGTCGTGTAGGTTTGTCGAATAAATTTAACCAAACAAACAAAAACATGAAAACAACATCTACACTGCTTGGAATGCTCATCCTTATGCTGTCATTGACGCAAAGCGTCAGCGCAAGCAGCAGGACCCTGAGCCAATCGCTGAAGGAACATTCTTTCGCGAAGAAAAGATCAAAACGCGGACATAATGAAATGACGTTCGTCATTGGCGGAGGCACTAACTTCTCCTTTATTTCCGGTGGCGGTAGTGAAGGGGTCAATGGCCGGCCTCACCTTGGGCTTGACCTTGGCGGTTATCTTAGCTTGCCGGTAGGAAAAAGCGCAAGCATTCAGCCCGGACTGCGTTTCACACAAAAGGGAGCAGCATTTACCTATGATATAGGTGATGGAACAAGTTCTTACAGGTTCACACTACATTATATCGAGATCCCTGTCAACCTTTGTGGAAAAGCCGGGAAAGGTCTTGAATACCGGGGCGGTCCTTTCTTAGGAATTCTTGCCGGCGCCACTTACAGAGCCACGTATGATGGTGAGTCATTTACCTCCGGTTCAACAGATGGAATGCGCATGGTGGAGTTCGGCTTGTCGGCCGGAATAGGTTATCGTGCTGAGAACGGGGTTGGTGTTTCCCTCGATATTGTCAAGGGTCTGACAAACATTTTTGAAGGCGATCCCGGAGATTCCAGGATCCCGACCAATAACAGTATTCGGGTAAATCTTAGTTACTCGATAAGTAAATAGATAAGATAAGTCCCTTGCAATGAATTGCAGGGGACTATTTTTTTGCAGGCTTGAATTTGAGGAAGTAGAAAGTACCGGGAACATCGAGCTTAGTGATGGTCCCTTCAAGTTGCTCCGTTAGTATTTTCACAAGTTCCAGTCCCAGTGTTGGATTCTCAACTGCGAACGGTTCTCCCTTGTAACCCACTCCATTATCCCCGATGGTCATTTCATAATTCTCATCATCAACCGGCTTGAGCTGAATGTATATCTCACCCTTGGACTTTTCAGGGAATGCATACTTGATAGTATTGGTGATGATCTCATTTAACATGAGACCAAGCGGAAGAATGGTATTCAGGTTGAGATAACTTACGTTGAGATCCATTTTAAGCTCGATCTCCTTATCTACCGGGTAGGTTTCAAGCAGGCTTTTCATCATCATGCTCATATATTCGCGCACGTTGATGCGGCTCACTTCGTTGCTCTTGTACAAACTCTCATGAATAAGCGCGATCGATTTGATCCGATTCTTGCACTCCTCAAAAACGTTCAGTGCATGCTTATCCGTTATGTTGGAAGACTGTATATTGATAAGTGAGTTGATCACCTGCAAATTATTCTTCACGCGATGATGTATCTCCTTAAGCAGGATCTCTTTTTCTTCTTTTTGCTTGATCAGCTCTGAGGTCCTTGCAACAACAATCTGCTCAAGCTCTTTGTTCGCCTTCTCGAGTTTGGCCTTCCGGATCTTGTTGTACCGGTTTATGGATAAAAGTAAGGTAGCGAGGCAGATGGTGATGAACCACCAGGAAGCCCAGAAAGGGTAAAGTATCCTGAACGAAAAGCTCGCGGGAGTGATACTCTCCTTGCCGTCGCCGTTGATGGCCTTCACTTTGAACGTATATTTTCCGGGAGGCAGGTTAGAATAGATGGCATATTCCGTCTTTGCTGCGGGCGACCATTCCTTGTCGAAACCTTCCAGCATGTAACTATACTTGACCTTTTCAGGGATCGTCTTGGAGGTAGACAACATGTCGAATGAAATGTGATTCTGCCCGTAAGAAAAAACATGATCAGCCGGAAGATTGAACCATGGTGTCAGCGTATCCTTGAACTTGGCCCAGTTTACATCTTCGTACTGCAGACGGATCTTATTGATGAATACCTGGGGAGCGATCGTGTCGGAAGATTCATGAAAAGGAGCATAACGGATCGCGCCTTTTATGGTGCCAAACCAGATATTTCCCTTGTTGTCTACCGTGACGGCTCTTGAATTACACTCAATTCCGGTAAACCCTTCCTTGCTGCCATAATTCTTTATTCCTTCTATCGTGCCGTCCTTCCGGATCTTTACCCTATCGATCCCTTTATTTGTTCCAACCCAGAGATAACCTTCCGTATCAATGGTCATAAGATAAACGGTTCCGGAGGCAAGACCGTCCTTCTCATCATAGGAACGAAAATCAGATCCGCTGAAATAAGCGATGCATCGGTCAGTACCTATCCATAGATTACCATGTTTATCCTTTACAAGAGAACCCACGTAAGAATTACAAAGTCCTGTACTTGCTCTCACCTGGTTGATCTTAGAACCGTCATAATAATAAAGTCCGTCGCCCGTACCGAACCAAATCCTGCCGTCGTCTGTTTCCACAAAATTGTAAACGTTCCGGTTATAGCTTCCATCTTTCTCCGTAAAGAACTTCACGCCATCCTTATTTAAGCGGAATAACCCGCTTCCGGAAGCTCCTATCCAGATATTTCCTTTACTGTCCTGGAAAATGGCGCGAATGTTTGGCGTAAGCGTATCGGATAACTTTTTTGGGGTGATATTTCCATTGCTGTAGATGAAGAGCCCGTCTCCGCCGCCGATATAGGTTATTCCTTCTTTTGTAGTACAAATCGCATTGACCCTGTCAGAGATTCCCTTAAAAAATTTTGTCTCCTTACCGTCCCAATACCCAAGTCCGTCGCCAAGGGTTCCGGCCCAGACCTTACCTCCTGCTTCTGCATGCAGTGCAAAAATTCCTTCAGAACTAAAGACAGGTGTATTATAAAAGTACAGGAAACGATCATCGCGGTATCGCATGAATCCTGACCCATTGGTTCCGATCCATAAATTACCGCTCCTGTCTTCGTAAAAACAATTGATGATGTGATTACTCAGCCCATTGGATTTGTTGAGCCATGTTTCGATCCCGGAATAGATCCGGAGAATTCCCTTCCCGCTTACAGAGATCCATAAACGATCATATGAATCCTTGAAACAGGCAAGGATATTTTCGCCGGCTCCGATAAGTCCGGGTTTGATCACACGCGCATCACCCGTGGCCACATCAAGCGAAAAAAACTGGTTCGGGCTTTCGCAAACAAGAATGCTTCCCGGCCCATCTCTTGTAATGGAAATGATGTGACCATTAGGCGACTTGGTGCCGTTTCCCGGTTTCTCCAGTCCGCCGTTGGCATAAAAATAAAGTCCGTTGTTTGTTCCTATCCACACCACGCCTTTCTGATCCTTATACATGCAGGATATGTGAAGCGAAACGTATGTTTTCGGATCCTGCGCAAGCGATGTGATCTTGCCCTTTGAAAGAATACTTAACCCCGCGATCGTACCGATGAGAAGTTTATCCCCATCACTAAGAATAGAAGTGATATTGTTGCTTAGTAGTCCGTCCTGTACGGTATACTTCGTGAACTTATTTCCATCGAAACTGCACATTCCTCCCCAGGTAGAACCAAACCACATGTTCCCTTTGGCGTCCTCGGAAATGGAAGTGACGATCTGCCCGCACAGTCCGTCCTTTTCTTCATAGGAAATGAAGCCTTTGCCATCAAATCGACATACTCCGCCTCCGGCAGTACCGATCCATAGAAAGCCCCTGCTATCTTCAAACATGACAAGGGCCTGGGATTGAGAAAGACCATCCTCAAGAGAGAATGATTTAAAATTGTAATACTGGGGATATGCAGTTAAACCGACAAAGCAAAGAATCGTTGCCGTGAAATGCTTAAGGTAATTTCCGGCAGAACGCAATTGTAACTGCATAGTTTACAAAGATATAGAAAAGAATCACCCCCTCTTCATCAGGCAAAAGAAAGCGAGATGACCCTCCTTTTTGATTTCAGGTACTTGTCTGTCATAATACTCACTTCATCAAGAGATGCATATAGTTCATCGAAGGAACGGATCATGAAATATTTTTCCTGGAAAATATCGGTCCGGAAGGGAGAGTTGAAGATCTCCTCAACCTGGTACGGCATACGACGTGGTACTTCGCTTAAGGAATGCAGCGTTTCACCTGCGGAGGAGATGAGTCCTGCACCATACACCTTCAGTTTTTCATCTTCCAGGATAAGTCCGAATTCTATAGTGAACCAGTAAAGCCGGGTCAGCAATTCCATGGCACGTGGCTCGTTAATGTGGCGAAGCGCGATGCTTGCAATTCCTGAGAAGAACTCGCAGTATTCCGCATTCGTCAGTAAAGGAAGATGCCCGAAAGCGTCGTGGAACATATCCGGTTCTTCGAGGTAATCAAGCTGCTCCAGCTTTCTCAGCCAGGTGGAAGATGGAAATCTCTTCATAGATAATAGTTTGAAGAACTGATCCGGTGGGATGATACCCGGAACGACCTCAATTTTCCAACCGGTAGATCTTTTCAATCGCTTGTTCGTCTCGGAAAAATCAGGAATTCGCCTTGATGTAAATCCGATCGCCTCAACGGCTTCAAGGAATCTTGCGCTGGCATGCGACTCCAGATTTTTCATTTGTCTTTTGAAAAGCAAAGCCCAAACCTCCATGTCGGAGCGGGTATACTTTCTGTATTCTTGTTTCATTGCTTTCATATTTCAATTTTTACAAATAAAAAAACCCCGGAGAAAATTCCCCGGGGCAGATCAATTATCGTTTAGACAATTATATCACATCCTGCCGGGGTTTCCCACTGGAAAGTAATAGTAATTATGTCTGTTAATTTTCATCCTGAGCACAATGATACGAATTTTTTAATTAATCACCCAGGTCTTATCCCCCGAAAGTATCTTATCCAGTGGGGTTTTGCCCTTTTTAGCTTGCAACTCCTTCACCTGGTCCTCCATCTGATCGTCCAGTGTTCTCCTGTCCTCAACATAGAACACTCCAAATGGACGAGGTAAGTGCCCCGGTGTTTTGGGATCCATGAAGAAACGCGCCAGAATACTTGCTTTGGTCTTATCTCTCTCATCATGGATCCAGAGGTCATTCACAGAAATGCCGCTTTCCGCGATATTGACAATAACAGGTTTGAATCCTTCCATGCGGATACCGAACTCTTCATTGGTGCCGAAAACAAGCGGCTTCCCATGTTCCACAAAAATCCCATGTGACTTTTTAGTTTCCTTTTCAGAATAGATGAAGAATGCTCCATCATTGAACACATTACAGTTCTGGTAAATCTCAATAAGCGAAGTCCCTTTATGAGCATGCGCTCTTTTCAGAACAACCTGCATGTGTTTTGGATCCCTGTCCATGGTCCTTGCGAAGAAAGTACTTTTGGCGCCAAGAGCAAGTTCAGCAGGATTGAATGGTTCATCCAAGGAGCCGAATGGAGTAGATTTCGTCACCGTACCGGTTGGAGATGTAGGTGAATATTGTCCCTTGGTAAGTCCATAGATCTCATTATTAAAAAGAAGAACATTGAGATCAGGGTTTCTTCGCAGCATATGAATGAAATGGTTTCCGCCAATGGAAAGAGCATCTCCATCACCGGTGACCACCCAAACGCTGAGGTCAGGCCTTGTTGCCTTTAACCCTGTAGCCACAGCAAAGGCACGACCATGTATAGAATGCACTCCATAGGTATCCATGTAATATGGAAACCTGGATGAACAACCTATCCCGGCAACGAAAGCAAACTGTTCTTTCGGAATACCAAGATCAGGAAATACATTCTGGACCTGCTTCAGGATGGAATAATCCCCGCAACCCGGGCACCATTTGACATCCTGGTTGGAAACAAAATCCTTGGAAGTATAGGTTCCGTTCGTTGGTGTGGTTACGGTTGACATGGTCTCTATTTTTTATTGAGCGTTTCAAGGATCTTCGCTTTCATCTCCTCGGTACTGAATGGTAGTCCCTGGATCTTATTAAAACTTTCGGCAGGGAATAGGAATTTATCGCGGATCAGTCGTGCGAGCTGACGATTATTCATCTCCGGAATTAAGATCCTTTTAAACTTCGACAACACTTCCCCAAGATTCTTAGGGAAAGGATTCATATAACGCAGATGCACATGCGCAACGTTATTACCCGCTGCATTCACATCAATGACTGCTGCTTTTATTGCTCCGAATGTAGATCCCCAACCTAGTATGCAAAGATCGGCATCTTCTTTTCCGGTTTCGATCGTTTGCAACGGAATGTAATCGGCCAGCTTATCAACCTTCGCCTGCCGAACCTTTGTCATAAACTCGTGATTCTTTGCTTCGTAGTTGACATTCCCGGTCTCGTCCTGTTTCTCCAATCCGCCGATCCTGTGCATGAGACCCTTTGTGCCGGGCCTGATCCATGGGCGTACAAGTTTTTCATCGCGCTTATACGGTAACAATTTTCCATTCGGACCGTTCGGTTCCTGGAGGAAACTGACCTTGATCTCACCCAAATCGGATTCTTTCGGAAACTTCCATGGTTCGGAACCGTTCGCTATGTAACCATCCGTCAACAACACAACCGGGGTCATGTGTTCAATTGCAATACGACTTGCTTCGAATGCCATATTAAAACAATCCGAAGGAGTGGCCGCGGCCAGAATCGGGAGTGGAGATTCTCCGTGTCTGCCGAACATCGCGATCATGAGATCGGACTGTTCTGTCTTGGTCGGTAAGCCTGTGGAAGGTCCGCCACGCTGCACATCAACAAGTACCAGCGGTATTTCTAAGATCATAGCCAGACCAAGGGCTTCGCCTTTAAGTGCGACCCCGGGACCGGATGTAGTTGTAATGGCCAGTGACCCTCCGAAAGCAGCGCCGATGGAAGACGTTATGGCTGCAATTTCGTCTTCAGCCTGGAATGTTTTAACTCCCATATTCTTGTACTTCGAGAGTTCGTGTAATATATCCGAGGCAGGTGTGATGGGATAGGATCCGAGATAAAGAGGAAGTCCGCTTTTTTGTGATGCGCAAACGAAGCCGATAGCAGTCGCCTGGTTACCCATAATGTTACGATACGTTCCCTTGGGCATGTCGGCCTGCCCGATCCTGAAACGTGTTGTGAAGATCTCCGCAGTATCACCGTAGTTATAACCGGCCTTCATCGTTTTGATATTCGCTGCCGCGATATCCGGTTTCTTTCCGAATTTCTCGTTGATGAAGGTGATGGTGTAATCCATGGACTTATCAAACATCCAGTAAAGAAGGCCAAGCACGAACATATTCTTGGACCGCTCAATATCTTTATTTCCAAGACCGGAACCTTCAAGAGCAAGCTTGGTCATCTTGGTCACATCCATCTTGTACACTGTGTAATTATCCAGCGTACCGTCTTCCAACGGTTTGGAACCGTCAGGGTATTCAGCAAGTTTTATATTCTTCGCATCGAATCCAGCGATGTTGGCGATAACGATTCCGCCCTTTTTAAGATTTGCGAGGTCAACTTTAAGCGCTGCAGCATTCATTGCAATGAGCACATCGTAGGTATCACCCGGAGTAAATATTTCCTTACTTCCAAAATGCACCTGGAATCCCGATAATCCGGCAAGTGTGCCTGCGGGGGCGCGAATCTCTGCCGGGAATTCTGGAAATGTTGCCAGATCCTTTCCCAAAAATGCGGCAGTATCGGTAAACTGTGTTCCGGTAAGCTGCATTCCATCGCCGGAGTCACCGGCAAATCGCACTACAACACTATCAACGTCTTTTAACTCAGCTGTTTGCATATCATGCAGGGTTATCTATAAAACAAATAAAAGTACTCATTTTTTTCAAAAGGAAACCCTCTTATTGAGGGGTAAAATACCTAAGGTCGTCGCTGAAAAACAGGTATTTATGTGTAATTAATTCCCGGAATACTCATCGCTTCCAGTACCAGCCCTCCTTCTCCGATTCCTGGTTCCAATGCGCGATCGTGCAGTATTTACCATCCGCTGTTTTAAGCGTTCGCTCATAGATCGCAAGCATGGCATGAAAAGCTATAAGTGTTACTCCCACATTGTAAAGATCAGGCGCAGGACCGGGAGGGGGTGGTGGTGGCCCTTCGCTTACGCTCAGGACAGGCTCCTTGGCTTCTGTAGGTTTTTGTATACCTGCCGGGATGGGTTTAGGCGGAATCGGTTTTGGAGGCGGAACCTGTGCAATAAGAACAGTAAGACCGTTCGCTTCCAGTATCTTTTTTAAAAACTCAGCGCGAGCCGGGGTCGCATTCTTCTCAACGATGGAACAGCGAACTCCGTTCAATTCTTCTACAATATGGGATTCTTTATTTAGCCGGTTCATTGTACTCCAAAAGTTACAGTAGATATATGATCAAACACCTGGCTGAAAAAGCCGGTTGCAAGTATGCCGGCTACGCAGATAACCAGCGTTATCAATTCCGAATGACTAAGTTTTATCTGCGCAAGCGGGTCCTCCCTCTTATCCACGAACATGGCCTTTACGATCCGCAGATAATAATACAGCGAGATGACCATATTCAAACAAGCAATGATGATGACCCATACCATTCCTTCGGAAGCGCCTGAAGCCAGAAGAAAAAGTTTACCAAAAAAACCTGCTGTTGGAGGTATCCCCGCAAGTGAAAAGACAGCAAGTGTCATTATGATCGCCAGTGAAGGATTACTTTTATACAACGATGCATAATCACCGATGTTTTCCTTCCCGGTACGATCGCTTATGACGGAGACGACTGCAAATGCACCGAGATTACTGAACACATAGATGAGTATAAAATAAATGAGTGAGGTGTAAGACTGAGCGGAGGCAGCTGCAACGGCAATTAGAAGATATCCCACCTGGGTGATGGATGAAAAAGCAAGGAAACGCTTGATGCTTTTCTGCCGCATGGCCATCAGATTTCCCAGTGTCATGGTGACAACTGCTATCACCGAAATGATCAACGTCCAGGATCCCTGCATACCAGCGAAGACGGAATAAAGCGTACTGGTGAATACAAAGATCGCGGCTCCTTTCGATACAACGGAAAGAAAGGCGGTCACCGGAACCGGCGCGCCTTCATATACATCTGCCGTCCAGAGATGGAATGGTACTGCTGAAATTTTAAAAGCAAAACCGGCTATGATGAATCCGAAGGCGATCAGATCGATGGGTTCTGAGCCCGCTCTTTGAGCTACATCTGAAAAATACAAGGATCCGCAGGATCCGTAAATAAAGGATATTCCGAAAAGAAGTATCGCGGATGAAAAAGCCGAGGACAGGATCATTTTAACTCCGGACTCGCTGGAGCGCTGTTTTTCGAAATCAAACGCAGCAAGCGCAGCAAGCGGTATGGTGGCCAACTCCAGTCCAAGATAGAACATGAGAAAATGCCCGGATGAGATCATGTAGAACATACCCGCCAGGACAGCGATCAGCATCATGTAAAACTCAAGATAATTTGAGTGCTTTTTCAGCCATTCGTTGGCCGAAAGACAGATGAGGAACGCTGCAAACGCAAGAATGCCCTTCTGCATGGCAGCCATTTTTGTTGCGACGAACATTCCTCCGAATAAAGTACCCTCAACCGGACAACAAAATGCCAGGATAGCAACACCCAGCAGTGAGAAGTTGATCAGTTGTATCACGATTGGATTCAAAGCTTCGTCCGAACCGACCTTCCATATAAGCAGAATAACAAGCACAGCCAGTAATACCAGTTCCAGGCGCATAAAGGATATGTATTCCATCCAGTTCATTTCATTCAGGTGCTTGCATGAGAGGAATGTTACCAATGATGACACCGGAACTTGCATTCACCATGTCAGCTAACCACCATGGCATGGTGCCCATGATCACAATGCAGGATACAAGAAGAATGGCAGCCGCTTTCTCATTCCACTTCGCATCTCCAAGCTTTAGATACTCCGGATTTTTCACTGGACCGAGCAATGATATTCCGGACGCGCGTAAGATGTAAACGGCCGTAACAACGATCGACATACATCCGAGAAGCGTACAGATCCTATAAAACATTCCGGTCACCTGGAATGATCCGACAAATACCGTCATCTCGGCAACAAATCCGCTGAAGCCCGGTAATCCCAGGGAGGTAAGACCGGCGATAATAAATACAGATCCAATGAAGGGCATTACCTTTAGCAAGCCGCCAAGTTCACTTCCTATCCGCGTATGCGCCCGTTCATAGATCATCCCGATCACAGCGAAGAAAAGGGCTGTCATGATACCATGTGAGATCATTTGAAGCACAGCGCCCGTTGTTGACGTAAGGGTCATCATTCCTAAACCCAGCAGCACGAATCCACAATGACTAACCGATGAATAAGCATTCATCAACTTGATGTCTTTTTGATGCAGTGTTACAAATGCTCCGTAAACAATTCCGATCACAGCAAGCAGCACGATAATAGGGGCGTATTCCCTTGCTGCCTCCGGCATCAGCCACATCGCTACACGCAGACAACCATACCCTCCAAGTTTCATAGAAATACCGGCGAGGAACATGGACGCTGCTGTTGGCGCTGAAGAATGCCCGTCAGGCGCCCAGGTATGAAATGGGAACATGGCGCTGAGGACAGCAAAGCCAACAAAGATCAACGGAAAAATAAAAAGCTGTGCCTCCATTGGAATTTTCATCGTCGAGAGTATCATTATGTCATACGTACCCCCCGGAACCCCGACAGCCGATTGATAATTAAGGAGTAATACTCCGGCAAGCACCAGGGCTGATCCGCCCATGAGCATCAGCGCAAGTTTCATCGCGCTGTATTCCTTTTTACCGCTTCCCCAAATGGCGATGAGCAGGTATTTCGGGATAACGGACAACTCGAAAAAGAAGAACATGGTAAAAAGATCCAGGGAAATGAAGAATCCGAATGCTCCGGTACCCAGCAACACAAGAAGAAAGAAGAACTCTTTTGTCATGGTGGCAATGTTCCAGGATACAAGTATACCCGCCACCATCACAAACGATGTGAGCAGGATCATTGCTACGGAAATTCCATCTACGCCGATATGATAATGAATATTCCATTTTTCAAACCACACATGATCAACCTCAAAGAGCATCAGGGCATCATTGCCTTCCGTCCTGGCTTGCTGGTACAGGATCAGCAAGGCAATGGAAAGTCCGAGTTGTACTATTGAGCCTACAAGCGCAGTCACACGCGCTGCATGCGCAGAACGCGTTAACATGATCCCCAGGAGGGTGATCAGCGGTATGACGATCAGCAGTGTAAGATTCATTTTGTCAGATAACGATCAGCATTATTACCAATATCAGGGATCCCGCAAAGAACCAGATCACATAATGATGGATTTTTCCGGACTGCATTTCTTTGGCTTGTTCCGAAAACAAACCAGTAAGATATGCGCTGAAATTCATCGCGCCATCTACGATGTTCCTGTCGATCCAGTTCGCCGGACGACCAACCAGGTTGAATATTATCTTTTTGGTTATAAATTCATAGATCTCATCGATGTAGAATTTACTGTATACTGCGCGGTAGAGATCACCAAGTTTTTCAGCAATGATCGAAGGCGATTCCTTTTGTTTGAGGTAGAATATGGTCGCAACGATGATCCCTGCGAGCCCGGCTCCAACCGCAATTGCAGCTCCGCCCAAATGGAAAACTTTTAGGATCGGCAAGCCGCTTTGCGTGACCAGATCATGAAAAGGAACGAATCCTGCGCCAATTGTTGCGAGTGCGAGTAACACAAGAGGAAGGAGCATGGAGAACGGGGCTTCTCCGTGATGATGCTCTGCTCCTTTCTTAGATTCATAAGGTTTACTCCAGAATATCCCATAGTAAAGACGGAACATATAGAATGCAGTGAGGCATGCGGTTACCAGTCCGGTATAATAAATAAGCAGGTTGCTGTGTTGTGCAGCTGTGAGAATTTCCTCCTTGCTGAAGAATCCGGAAAGAGGAGGCACACCCGATATAGCGAGGCACGCGATCAGAAAAACAACATGCGTAACCGGCATTTTCTTCCTTAGCCCTCCCATATCCTTCAATTCATTACTGTGCACATAGTGGATCACTGCGCCGGCTCCCAGGAAAAGCAAAGCCTTGAACATGGCATGTGTAAAGAGGTGGAACATGGAAGCCATATAGCCCGTTCCGTTTTCATTGATCCCTGAGACGCCAAGGGCAAACATCATGTACCCGATCTGCGACATGGTTGAGTACGCAAGAATGCGCTTGATATCCGTTTGTGTACACGCAATGATCGCGGCGAATATGGCTGAAAAGGCCCCGACATAGGCAACAAGATCCAGCGCGGAAGGAATGACATAGAAAACAGGGAACAGCCTCGCCACAAGGAAAACGCCCGCTACCACCATTGTTGCCGCATGGATGAGCGCTGAAACCGGGGTGGGTCCCTCCATAGCATCCGGCAGCCAGATATGAAGCGGGAACATTGCTGATTTTCCTGCGCCTCCAATGAAAATAAGCGACAGCGCCCAGGTCAGCATGGAAGCCCCGATGAATGTTGCGCCTGTTGCTGAAGCCAGATAGGGTGAATTAAAATCTGTCATCCGTTCAATAATGACAGGAAAATCAAGGGATCCGCTATACCAGGAAAGAATGAGTAATCCTGCGAGGAAACCAAAATCAGCGAAACGGGTTACTATGAATGCCTTCTTAGCTGCTGCTACTGCCGAAGGTTTGTCGTAGTAATAACCTATGAGTAGAAAAGAAGAAACACCAACTAACTCCCAAAAGATGTACATCTGGAACAAATTGGATGCCACAACAAGACCGAGCATTGAAAAACTGAAAAGTGATAAGAAAGAAAAGAAAAGAGTGAAGCGTGCCTCTCCCTTCATGTAACCGATACTATAAAGGTGTACCATGAAGGATACGGTAGTAACCACCACAAGCATCATCACAGATATCGGATCCAGGATGATCCCAAGATTAATGGAAAGATCCTCTGTAAAGGAAAGCCAGGGGAAATTGAACGCGATGATGGTATTGTATCCCTCAGGACCCATTTCATTTCCAAAATACCGGATGGCTGCCACCCATGCCATCACGGCGCAGGCAAGCATCGAGACCGTACCCAGAGGACCGGAGACGGATGCAGGCATGTGCTTTCCGGCTAACCCGGTCACCAGGAACACCGCAAGCGGCAGGATCAGTAAATAAATGATATATCCGTATTCGTTCATCAGAATTTCATTGAGTCCACGTCCTCTGCGTCAATTGTTTTGAACTTCCTGTAGATATTGATAATAATGGCAATTGCGATCGCAGCCTCCGCAGCAGCGATCGTAATGATGAATAAAGTAAAGAAGAGCCCCTCCAGTTCCCCGGGAAAGAGATATTTATTGAACACAACCATGTTGATGTTAACGCTATTGAGCATCAGTTCAACAGCCATAAGCATGGTGATCATATTTCTCCTGGTGAAGAAACCATACACGCCGATAAAGAAGAGCGCGAAGCTGAGGAAGAGGATATGTTGATAAGGAACTTCAGCCATTTTCTTTTGTTCTGAATGCGATGGCAATGCAGCCGATCATGGCGGCGAGGAGGAGAATGCTCACAACTTCAAAAGGAAGTACGTACCCATTCTTTGTAAAAGAAAGCATTTGTGTCCCGATCGCTTTCATTGTCACCTCCACAGGCCCGGCAACTTCCAGGGACGATGATGAAAAATAAAAAAGCAGGAACACAAAAATAAAACCGAACACCGAAAGCGATGCAGCAAGCGCTACCCTCGAAAATGAGGGCTTGGGCAGATCAAGACCGGCTTGTTGGGTAAGGAAGAGTGAGAACAGGATGAGCACAATGATCCCTCCTACGTAAACAACGATTTGAACCGCAGCGATGAATTCATAATTAAGACAAAAATAAAGGGCTGCAACATTTATCAGGGTGAAAAGTAAATAGATCGCCGAACGAAATAGTTTTCTTGTCGTGACCGTAAGCAGTCCGAAGATCACGATCATGATGCTTATCAGATAGAATATGATCTTACCCGTTTCCACTACTCTACTCCCTTTTCTAGTGTTGAATTCTCTTTGTTAAGGATCTTTGTGAGCGATTTCCTGTCGTAGGAACTATGTTCAAAATCCTTTGACATGATGATCGCATCCGTAGGACAGGAAATGATGCATAAGTTGCAGAATGTGCACATCCCAAGATGATATACGAATTCATCGATCGCCTTTTTCTTTTTACCCTCCGGACTTACTTCCCATTTTGAAATGATCTTGATGGTGCCGTTCGGACAGGCAAGCTCACAAGCGGTACAACCGGTACAACGATGTTCATTCGCATCATTATGCGGCATCACGACCTCCCCTCTGAACCTGTCGCCCAATTGCAACGTGGCTTTGTTCTCAGGATACTGCTGGGTAATGATGCTTTTATGATGTGTGAAATAATACCCGGTAATACGCATTCCCTTCCACAAGGACCGTATGCTCCTGATGATCGTACCGATATATACTGCCAGGTATCTCATATTCTAATTTATCAGAAATGCCAACCCATAATAACTACAAGCGCAACAAGTATCAGGTTCACAAGTGATATAGGCATTAAATATTTCCACTCCAATGTCAAAAGCTGATCGATTCGTAAACGCGGGAAGGTCCATCTGAACCACATGATCACGAAGATGAGGAAGAAGGTTTTTCCGAAGAACCAGACAACCGGAGGAATATAATCCATTACATGATTGAACCCTTCCAGATCCCACAAATGAAAGGGCATCCATCCTCCCAGGAACAAGGTAGCGCCAATGCCGGCAAGGATGAAAAGATTCACATATTCTGCCAGCAAAAACATCGCGAACCGCATTCCGGGATATTCCGTGTGAAATCCGCCGGTGAGCTCAGATTCCGCCTCCGCCATATCGAAAGGAGCGCGATTCAGTTCAGCCGTACCGGCTATGATGAATATCACGAATGCAATAAGCGCAGGAATATGCCCTTTGAAGATCCACCATGCATCAGCCTGGCTTAACACAATGTCTGAGAATTTCATGCTACCCGCAAACGCCACGATCACCACCAGGGAAATTCCGGCAGATAATTCATAACTCACGATCTGCGCCCCGGAGCGCATGGCGCCAAGAAGCGAGTACTTGTTATTGCTCGACCATCCCGCCACAAGAATACCGATCACGGAAATGGATGTAACGGAAGAAACATAAAAAACGCCAATGTTGATGTCGAACAACTGGAGCGCAGGATCGATCGGCAACGGAGCGATGCTGAGCATAGTGACAACCACCACAATGAACGGAGCAAGGTTGAAGAGCAGTTTGTCGGATGTCCCAGGTGCAAATGATTCTTTGAATAAAAGCTTAAGGGTATCCGCGATGATCTGCAAAGTTCCTTTGAATCCCACCCTGTTCGGACCAAGACGCAGCTGCATGAAAGCAGCCACCTTTCGTTCCATATAACCAAGCGTAAAACTCATCAGGATCATGCCAAGCAGAATGACCACGCCGGCGATAAGCATTTCCATCAACATGGTTCCCGTCTCGCCAAAATGTGCCGATAACCAGTTATGAATTCCGCCTGTTACTCCAGAAAATTCGAGCATACTCTGTATTATGATATTACCTGTCAATATCAGGTATTACCAGGTCTAACGTTGCCATGATCGCCACCAGGTCCCCGATCTTTCCACCCACCGCCATGTGTTTCAATGCGGAAAGATTTGAAAAATTAGGTGATCTGAATTTCACTCTGTAAGGATTTGCCGTTCCATCGGAAATAAGGTAGACTCCCAATTCTCCTCTTGCCGTTTCAACCCGTACAAACCATTCTCCTTTGGCGGGCTTAAGTACATTTTTGGTCTTCGCCTGGAATTCGCCTTCCGGAATATTATCGATCAGTTGTTCAACGATGCTGATGGATTCCCACATTTCCAGCATCCTAACTTTGTACCGGGCGAAACAATCACCCGCCGTTTCAATGATCTCATTGAATTTTACTTCCTCGTATCCGTCGTAGGGATGCCACTTGCGTATATCACAGCTAACACCACTGGCCCGCGCAACGGGTCCGCTGCATCCGTATGAAAGCGCATCTGCGCCGGATATAACCCCCACTCCCTTGGTTCGCTCCTCAAAAATGACATTCCCGGTGAGGAGGTCGTCATATTCTTTTAGATTTTTTTTAAGTATCGGAAGAAGTTCCCTCACACGCTTTTGAAAATTGGGATGAAGATCGAGCATGACTCCACCCGGAACATTGTAGTTCATCGTCAACCTTGTTCCGCATGTATCCTCGAATATCTCAAGTATTGATTCCCTGTCGCGAAAACTGATAAAAAAAGGAGTGACCGCTCCGATATCCAATCCCATAGCTCCCCACCAAAGTTGATGCGATGCGAGCCTGGTCAATTCCGCCATCAGGATACGAATGACCTGTGCGCGTTTGGGAACTTCCACCTGGATCGCTTTCTCAACTGCGATGGCGCAAGCCTGGTTGTTCATGTGCGAGGAAAGATAATCCATCCGGCTGGTGAGATAGCTGAATTGCCTGTAGTTTCCGGCCTCACTCATTTTTTCAATTGAACGGTGTATGTAACCAAGATGCGGTTCAACATCTTTTACCGTCTCGCCTTCCAGTTTTATTTTAAGATGCAGAACTCCGTGCGTTGAAGGATGCTGCGGACCGATGTTCACAACGAAGTCCTCTTCGCTCTCAACCAGTTTACTGCTTTCCGTTTCGAACAGGTTCATAAGGAAACGATGGTTGTATCATCTACATAATCTTTTCTCAATGGAAAGCCCCAGGTGTCATCCAGGAACAATCTGCGCAGATCAGGGTGGTCGGTAAATTTCACGCCGAACAGATCAAAAACCTCACGCTCATGCAATTCTGCTGTGCGCCAGATATCAGAAACAGTCGGACATACCGGTTCTTCCCGGTTCACCTTAGCTTTTATAACGATGATGTGTTTGTTATGCTTCGATTCAAGGTGATAGACAACGAAGAAGTGGGTTTTCCAATCCACCCCGCTCAGGCAAAACAGGAAGTCAAAGCCTGTGGTTGATTCGTGACGAAGCTCTTCAAGAAGTTTTCTTACAAGAACGGCATCAACGATCACATTGAGGTACTGTCCGCCCTCTTCGAAAACGGCTTCCGGAATAATTTTAGAAACGAATGCCTTGAGTTCTTCGTTGCTCATTTAACAATGAATTCCTGTGGCGCTGACTGTTTCACCACGGTATGTGTTTTGATCTTGCGCTGCAGTTCGATAAGGGAATGCAAAAGCGCTTCCGGTCGCGGCGGGCAACCGGGAATATAAACATCCACCGGAACGATATGATCTATTCCTCTTACCACTGAGTATGAATTATAAAAGAACGGACCGCCGGAAATTGTACATGCTCCCATGGCGATCACATATTTCGGATCGGGCATTTGATCGAACAACCGCTTTAATACCGGGGCCATTTTATAAACGATTGTTCCCGCGCAAATGATGAGGTCTGCTTGTCGCGGTGATGCCCTTGCGACCTCAAACCCGAAACGGGACCAATCGTACTTGGCAGAAGCCGCGGACATCATCTCAATTGCGCAGCAGGACGTTCCGAAGACCAGTGGCCATAAAGAGTTTGCTCTCGACCAATTGACGACCTTATCTACTGAAGAGATCACCATGCTTCCACCCGGCCATTGTTTGACGGAACCCGGAAAATTATCTGTTACACCCATCGCAATGCTCCTTTTTTCCAGGCATAGAGAAGGCCCAGGAATAATATGAAAACGAAAATGAGAATTTCAATAAAGGCGATCAGGCCAAGATCGCGAAGCACAACGGCCCATGGGAAGAGGAATACGATCTCCACATCGAACACAAGAAAGATCAGGGCAAACAGATAGTACCCTACGTTATACTGGATCCACGTTGCCCCGACGGTGGGAATACCACATTCGTAGGGCTCAAGTTTTTGTGCATTGAACGAAGAAGGAGCCAGCCATTTCGAAATGAGAATTCCCCCGCCGGTGAAGGCTATTCCGCATATGATCAGGAGGATGAGGGAACCTGGACCCATGGGCTTGGAGTTTGGGGTAAACTTAATAAAAATCAACTCGTTGTGAAGGGTAATTTCTGTCAAAATATCAACTAATCAATCGATTAAACTATTAATTTTGCCTCAGAACCAAATAAGACCATTATGGCTATTATAATCACCGAAGAATGTATCAATTGCGGGGCCTGTGAACCGGAATGTCCGAACAATGCGATCTATGCCGGGGGTGCCGAGTGGAGACTATCAGACAAGACCTCCGTTACGGGTACTTTTACAACAGCAAGCGGTTTAACGCTTGAAGCGGATGTGGCAAACGAAGCTGTTTCAGCCGACCTTTACTATATAGTTCCTGATAAATGCACGGAGTGTGTTGGATTTCATGATGAACCTCAATGTGCGAGTGTTTGTCCTGTTGACTGCTGCGTTCCGGATGTAAATGTGGTGGAAACAAAAGAACAATTACTGGCCAAGAAGGCTGCGATGCACGGAGAGTAAAAGAAAGTCGGCAGTCCTAAGTAGGCAGTAGGCAGTAGGCAGTAGGCAGTAGGCAGTAGGCAGTAAAAAAATGGGAGGGCGGTGCTCTCCTTTTTTATTGGGTTGTTTATTGGAACTGGGATGCATTCCCCCTTTGAAGGGGGTCAGGGGGATGTTTAAAGAATATGAGCGGGGATCTCCTTTTTTGTTTTAGGAATATTCATTGAAATAGGAAGCATTCCCCCTTTGTGGTTCGACCCTTCGGCTTCGCTCAGGACTCACCATGACAGGGCTAGGGGGATGTTTAAAGAATGAGGGCGGGGCTTTCCTTTTTTTCATTGAGAATATTAAGCGTAGCTGAATTAATTCCCCCTTTGAAGGGGGCTAGGGGGATGTTTTTAACTCTTCGATTTTTTCTTCCAAAGCTCTAAGTACTGAATACATATTTTTCAATACTAGTTTATCTTCAAATCTTATGAATTGCACACCCAATGTCTCAAGTCTTGCTTGTCGCTTATTATCATTGTAATATGCTTCTTCAGTATGATGAGTATTTCCGTCAATTTCAATGGCGAGTCTTAATTCATGACAATAAAAATCCACAATATATTCATCGATTGGAACCTGTCTGTGAAACTCTACTCCAAGTGCTTTACATTTTATCTGTTTCCATAACAACACTTCAGCAAGCACACCCTGTTTTCGCAACAGTCTTGCAAGCATTTTCAACTCAGGGTTATATGGCAGGATATTATTTCTCATTACTCACATCCCCCGGCTGCGCCACCCCCTTCAAAGGGGGAGTTTGATCCGTCCAGCCTCTGATAATTCTGCGAACATCTGTATTATCCTGGTAATCGGTAATGTAATCCGCCGCTTCCTCAACGGTTCTGATCTGCACTTCATTCTCCACGTACCCGAATCCCTTGTACACTCCTTTCTCCACTCCCACGATCGCTTTTTCATCAACTGTTCTGCCTTCATCGGTGATAAGCAGATCTCCGAACTCCACTTCCAGTTCTTTGAGCGCCTTCGCAACACGTTTATTATATTTTGGGACCTTTTCTTTACTGGCGCAAACCCCTTTGCATTTTTTTACCTGGTGATCGAAGCAGGCACCGTTTGTCTTTTGCATCCCGCAACAGGCCGGACACAATTCAAATTCTTTTATCATTTCAAACACCTTGCTCCTGCCCGACTCAAATGAATTGAATGTTGCAAGGGGCAACATTCCTTTTACCATCCTTCCCAGTTGTAAACGATGCACTCCCGCCTGGTCGTGGTACGCAAACAGGCCGAATGCTCCACGTGTTCTCTTTTGCGCCTGGTTATAGATAGGCCAGAGCTTTTTGATCTCGTCCGATTCAAGTAGCAGAGCGATCAGCTCACTTCCGGTAACGGTGAATGTGATATCATGAATATGATCCATGAAGGATAATCGTTTTCCGCTGCCGGTGAAATGGGAGATAACGCGTTTTTTAATATCAACTGCTTTCCCCACATAGATCACTTTTCCTTTTGCGTCGTGGAAATAATATACGCCGGTATCTTCAGGAAGTTTTTCAAATACTTCCGAAGGCAAATGTGGCGGTAGCGTTGCTTCGCGTGAATTTCTTCCCACGGCTTTCTGAATGATCCCCGCCGAATCATTTTCCAACAGGCGTTCAAAAACTTCCACCGTTGCTTCTGCGTCGCCGAAAGCCCGGTGACGGTTCCTGATCTTTATTCCCAGCGACTGGCAAAGATTTCCAAGGGAGTAAGAAGGGAACCCGGGGAATATTTTCCGGCTCATGCGGACGGTACAAAGTTTTTTTCTTGTGAAATCACCGCCCAGGCTTTTGTATTCCTGCCTGATAAATGAATAATCAAAGTTCACGCTATGAGCAACAAACACACAATCCTTCGTGAGCAGCATAATATCCTTCGCCACCTCATAAAACTTCGGCGCATTCTCCACCATCTGATTATTGATGCCGGTTAGCGAAGTGATGTAAGATGGAATGACCTGTTCCGGGTTGATGAGGGACTGGAACTTATCCACCACCTTTTTCCCATCGTGAATAAGTACGGCAATTTCCGTGATGCGGTGAGAAAGATGATAACCGCCCGTGGTTTCTATATCGACAATTGCGTACAAGAGCTGTATTTGTTATAAATATTACTTATCGTATTAAAGTAATATTGCCTTTCTGATCTACTACTTCTCCGGAATTCAATGTCGCCCGGAAATAATACATAAAAACACCCTGATCGAGCGCTTTCCCTTTATATGTACCATCCCACCATTGGGATTGTTCCTGCGATTTAAATACCTGTTCTCCCCAGCGATCATAAACCAGGAGCTTCATTTCCTTAATGCAATTACTTGTCACCCTGAAGTAGTCATTATTGCTATTCACATCAGGTGAAAATGCCGTAGGAATGAAATAGGTACAAGTAGTGGCGACAGGAACAGGTGGTGGCGGGGGGCCGATTGTGGAACAAATGGTTGTATCATCATTAATAATGAGGCTAATGCCTTGCAATACAAAACTATTCTGTGTACAGCCTTGCCTAACAACACAATCCGAAGTGACTGCCGTAGGAATAGAACTATTTAAAAATGAGATGTTTCTCACTTCACAATCCGTGTTTCCTAAAGAATCTGTTTTAACGAACTGTAATTCGAATCCATTAATTCTCCTTCCGACCATGGCAAAACCGCCGTCAGAAGTCGTAATGAAAGCATCCGGCCATCCCCCATTCCCATCTCCATATACTTTTGCCCATTCAATATTCCAGGTTGAATCAAGCTTCATTAATCCCATTTCTGATCTTGGAGGGTTTATTGCGAAGCTTTCCGGCTCGATCATAACAATTTTACCTCCATCCAGTGTGTGACGAATCCCAAAAGGTTCTTCATAGGTCGAGCTTCCAAATGTTTTTTCATTTAATACATTAAAGTCCTTATCAACTTTTAATATATAAATATCAAACTGTAAACCAATGTCCATTATCCCAACAGCAGTATAGCCAAGGTCGAGGTCTTCAACAACGTCATACAATGCATCAATATTAATATCAGTCCCAATAATAAGGTTTAACAATATATTTCCATTCTTGTCGGTCTTTATCATGTATCCTTGAAATGTGTTGCCGGTTTGAGAACCGCCGACTACAACTAAATCTTCATTACTCGTTTCAATCACGCTGAAAGCGCTTTGATATCCACTACTTCCATATGTATTTGACCAAATGAGATTCCCGTTTGCATCTACTTTGATTAGTAATATATCTCTGTCCCCATTAGGGCTAAAGCTATCAGAGATCCCTGTAATCAGATAATTACCATCTGACAGTTTAATAATCTTTTTTGCAATCTCCATCATCCATCCGCCATATTTTTTTGCCCACTGCACAACACCAAACTGATCCGTTTTCACGAGGACAACATCATAACTGGCAGTAGTAGCTGTATCATAACCTGTCAATAAGAATAATACGCCATTATCCTGTGTCAGGCAAAAATTATGCGCATAACATGCCCAGGAAAACTCATCGTATGTTTTCGCCCATTGTATTTCCCCTGCATAATCCAGTTTCATGAGCGTTGGCTTAACATCGAAGCTACTCACACTGGGATAAGTTAACCCACTTACTATATATCCCTGATCCGGTGTTTGTTCAATTCCCATCCCTTCTCCATACCCATACGTCCTCTGAAATGTTGTAACCTGTCCATGAGCGGAGTTACAGGCAATCAACAAAAAGAAACAGATGAACGTATTACGAATCATCTTACTAAGTTAATAAATCACTACAAACCCCTCAATCCAACATTTGCCTATCCATAACCCATAATCCATAATTCATAACTTATTTTTTTATTCGTCCTATCTCCACTTTCAAACTCTTCAGCATCCCCATGATACTTCCCACATTGAGTTCATCTTCTTTGTATTCAGCGGTATTGATGGCGCAGGTGAACTCCCATACCTCCAGCACTTCATCCACGCGCACTTTATAAGGATGATAGACCTTGTTATCAGAATGCAGTTCCAGGGAGCGGTCCTTCTTTAAATTATTGACCACTCTTTTGTATACCAGCCCGTCGTTTTTGGTGAGCAATATATAGGTACGGCCATCGCGGATACTCTCCAAGCGTTCAAGATATTTTCCCACCACCCATGAGCCTTCCTTTAAAGGAGGCATGGAATCTCCTTTGATGGGAAATGCGCGGTGTTTGCCAACGGGCATGAACGGGAGCGACATGCGTTGCAGTTCGCTGATGTATTCCGGATCGGAATAGCCGTTAAGGTATCCGGCAGAGGCGCGTATGGGAACAATTTCAATGAGATCATGCTCATCCTTATCCACCATGATGGGAAAAACAAGACGATTGCTTTCAAGTTTGATCAGTTTCCCGGGAGGGGTTTTGTGGAGATCGCATTTCAGCAGCGCATCAATGGCGATGCGAAAGAATTTGGAGAGCTTGATGAGCATATTCCCGTCCGGCTCCGTACGACCGCTCTCATACGAGTGCAGTCCCGATACGGAAATACCCAGGTCATCGGATAATACTTCCAGGCTTTTATCGTGCAGTTCACGCAGGCGGCGGATGTTGCGTCCAAGGCGGAATTTAACGGTCTTTTTTTCGGTGATCATGATTTTTACATTTTGTGAAAGCAAATATATACAAAATGGGGATATCTTTGTGGTATTGTTAATATTTTTTCCTGTGTCGGGCCGACAAAGACCTGATTAGGAAGAGGATTGTCACCCCGACCGTAGTGGAGGGGTCTTTAAGCATTGGTTCAATACCTGATGACGAACAGATAGTAGCGAAATGAGAAACTATTGGGTATATATCCTTACAAATCCTGCTACAACTGTACTTTATACAGGCATGACAAACGATCTTGAACGAAGGATCAGGGAACACGAATCAGGAAAGGGAGAAGAGGACCATTTTACCGGGAAATATTATTGCTATCAGTTGGTGTGGTATGAAATGTGTTTTAATGCCAGGAACGCAATAAGCAGGGAGAAACAGATCAAACGTTGGAGGAGAGACAAGAAAGAACGTCTTATTAATTTATCGAACCCTAAATGGGAGATATTGAATGATAAAATTAAAGGCTTCGCATGAAAAAAGATCCCTCCACTTCGGTCGGGATGACTTACGGAGTAGACAAGGACACCGGAATCACCTTCCCGTTAAAATACTTTTGCCCGTTCACCGCAAAGTCAGCGATATACTCAGCCATTTGTTTGGCGCTGAGAGGGGCTTTGTAGTTGGGAAAGGCCTTGTAAAGCATTTCGGTCTGGACAGCACCCAGGGCAAGAGCGTTTACGGCAATATTCTTTTCTTTCAGTTCCAACGCAAGGCATTCGGTAAGGATTGAAAGCGCTCCCTTCGAAGAGGAATAGGCGCTCAGTCCGGAAAATTTTGATGTACCTGTGATCCCTCCCATACTGCTGATGTTCAGTATATGCGCGCCTTGCGCCTGAGCACCCACCTGTTTCTGCGAAAGCCTCTCCCCTATCCGCTCTCCTGTTACTTCATGCGAGGAAGAGGTAGTGGTTGCAGAAATGCCCGAGGTAAATAAAGGAAGTAAGCTTTGCACAAGTTCAAAAACAGAAAACACATTCACCTTATAAATTCCTTCAAGCTCAGCGCGGGAGATCTTTTCAAAAGGCTTATTGATAAGGCTGCCGGCATTGTTGATCAGCACATCCAGGCGCGGAAACAAAGGCCCGGCAGTTCTCTCAACAAAAGCCGAAATATTCCCGGATGAAAGATCGAAAACGGAAGTATGGATCTTTGCCCCATGCTTCAGTTTCTCCGTTTCAGTTCTAAGGTGTTCCAGGGCCTTGTCATCACGGGCGATCGCAAGGACAGCATGCCCCTGAACAGCAAGTAATTTTGCCGTCTCAAATCCAATGCCTCGGGAGGCGCCGGTGATCAGGATGTTCATTATCACAAAGATAACAGGGAACAGGCAACAGGGAACAGGAAATAAAAGTGAAAAACTTATTACCTTTAGCGAAACAAACAGAATAAAAATGGAAAACAGACCCAAAGCATTCACTGAGGATCAGATCAAAACCGAACAGGCAAGTTTTATCACCAAGGTGTTCATGTGGATGACGCTTGCGCTTGCCGTGACAGGATTCGTAGCATTGCTCGCCGCATCCAACATTGAATTCATGGAAAGCGTTTTCCTTACAAACCGTTTTATTTTTTACGGACTGATCGGGCTTGAACTTGTTCTCGTTTTTGTGCTGGTGGGACTGGTTAAGAAAATGTCGGCGAACCTCGCTACGCTCGTTTTTCTCGGTTACGCTCTCATTAACGGCCTCACGCTTTCTGTGATCTTCCTGATCTATACGCCTGAATCCATCGCCGTAACCTTCTTTGTGACCGCAGGAACATTCGCTGTCATGGCATTTGTCGGGTATACAACCAAAAAGGACCTCACTTCCTTCGGGAATCTATTATACATGGCGCTTTTCGGTATCATCATTGCTTCTGTTGTGAACTGGCTAATGCAAAGTGAAATGTTATACTGGATCATCACCTATGTTGGAGTCGCAGTGTTCGTCGGACTGGTCGCATACGACACCCAGAAGATCAAGAACATGAACATCATTGGCAATGAAGGCACCGATGAGGACAAGAAAGAAGCCATCATGGGAGCGCTGACGCTTTACCTGGACTTTATTAACTTATTCTTAATGCTTCTGAGGTTGCTTGGAAATAAAAAATAGCAAAGAGTAAATGAAAAATGGAAACCGTAATTAGTAGTAAATGCGAGTCTTACTGGTACTTCTGCTTATCCTGATACTTCCGCCTGCCTTCTCACAGGAAGATTCCATCCGTCATCCCCAGAAGTATAAGAACAAAAAGGAAAGCTTCTGGAGTTGGGATAAGGTCGTTTATGGTGGCGATATAGGAGCTACTTTCGGCGAGGTTACCTTTGTGAATATTTCACCGATGATCGGCTACAGGCTCACAAAGCGTTTGGTTCCGGGTATCAGTCCCATCTACCAGTATATCAGAATTCGCGATCAGGGTATCACTTACCTTGAAACGCACGTATATGGCGCAGCGTTTTCCACACGATATTATGTGCTTGATTACGTGTTTGGTCATGGCGAATATCAATGGCTTAACGGAGAGTACGATTACATTAGCAGGCCCGGACAGCGAATCAATATCCAGGCAGTCCTTCTCGGAGGCGGAATCAACTACGGGACAGGTGGGGGAAGCTCAATTTATGCGATGATCCTCTGGGATGTTTTGCATGATCCTTTTTACCCATATAACAGTCCTATTATAAGGGGCGGGATAAGCATAGGAATCTGAAATACAAGCATTTTCGACGAATTGCTTGATTTTCACGACAAATGATCGTATTTTAGCTACAAATAACCCCGGAATGAGACAAACTCTACTCGCTCTATCTCTTTTTTTAGTCGTTGGTTACCTCGACGCGAAGTCGCTGAAAAAAGATATTTCTAATCCCTTTAAGTCCCACTTCGATGAAGCTTACCAGCTTTTTCCTACGATCGAAAGGGGAATTCTTGAAGCCGTAGCTTATACAAATACGAGATTTACTCATCTTAAGGAAAACGAAGCGCCTTCCTGTATCGGAATGCCGAAAGCATACGGAGTGATGGGATTAATAGAGAACGGGCAGGGTTATTTCCGGAATAATCTTATCACAGTCTCGGAACTTTCCTCTTATTCTGTTGAAGAAATGAAATCCGATGCGAGAAAAAGTATCCTGGCATATGCTAAGGCTTTCTCCGTTATACGACCGGTCATCCGGGGGCCATTGAATTATTACTCTTCTGAATTTCCCGAAGCCTACAAACTTTACAAACTATCTGAACTTCCAACAAATACTACGGGTGAAACATTCGCATTCGAAACCCAGCTTTATTCCATCCTCTCTTTTCTGAATGATCCGGATAAGGCTGCGAAATTCAATTTTACTGTTTTTTCCATCGATCTCAAAAAAGTATTCGGAGAAGAAAATTATAAGATCCTCAGCGCTTCGCATATTGTTGTCTCGGAAAGGGAAATAAAAAATTCAAGCGGGGATCTTTACAAAAACTCCGGTGGGAATGAAGTGCAATCTCCTGATTATGGACCTGCACTCTGGACCGCAGCCGCTACATGCAACTACAGCGTAGGAAGGTCCGCTGCTGTTTCTGCCGTTACCATTCACTTTGTTCAGGGCTCTTATGCAGGTTGCATTTCCTGGTTCCAGAATTGCGCTGCAAGCGTTTCCGCGCATTATGTTGTCCGCTCCTCCGACGGACAGATCACGCAAATGGTTTTGGAATCCAACACAGGATGGCATGTGGGAAATCAGAATTCCTACACCGTCGGAATTGAACATGAAGGTTATGTAAGTCAGCCTTCCTGGTACACGGTTGCGATGTACCAGTCTTCCGCCGCGCTTAGCGCAGATATTTGCGCAAGTCATGGCATTGATCCGGGAAGGACAGGTTACTGGCCATGGATGCCCACTACATATTATAATGCTTCAAGCATTCCCGGTTCATGCACACATGTTAAGGGACACATGCATTATCCGAACCAGTCGCACACGGATCCGGGACAATATTGGGACTGGGAATATTATTACAAACTCATTAATCCTGCTCCTGCCGCTATCTCATACACTGCAGCTTCGGGTACATTCTACGATTCAGGCGGCCCAACCGGCAACTATGTGGATGATGAACGAACGGTCTGGACCATTGCTCCAACCAATGCCACTACTGTATCGCTTACTGTAAATAATCTCAATATTGAAAACACCTGGGATTATCTTTTTATTTATGATGGGAATGATGTATGGTCACCGCTAATCGGTTTGTATACCGGGACCAACAGCCCGGGTACTGTTACTTCAACAGGCGGAGTGATTACGGTTGAGTTCCGCTCGGATTGCTCTGCGAACCAGACCGGCTGGAACGCCAACTGGACAAGCAACGCCTCCGCTCCCCCTTCCAATCTGAATGTACTTGCATCAACCTGTCCGCAGATCGATGTTACGTTCAACTGGACCAATACCGGGAACGGATGGTATATTGATGTCTCTACTGATCCGAACTTTACAACCTTTTTCAATAAGAACGTGAGCAACCTCGTGACGGAAAGCTGCCCGGGAGGATTCTGTGACTTCCCTTCCTGCACCAACTATCTGAAATTTGAACCCGGGACAACTTATTATTGGAGGATATGGGATGGTAACGCGCATACTCTCGGACAAAATTTTACAACGCCTGTTTGCACTTATGCTGACAACAACTGCAACGGTTCATGGGATGATACAGGCGGACCATCCGGCGCGTATGCAGGGAATGAAGATTACACTTTTACAATTTCTCCAACGAATGCCACATCCGTCACCATCAACTTCAACAGCTTCGATCTGGAGCTGAACTACGATTCACTCTATATATATGACGGCGCCAGCATCTCTTCTCCTTTGCTTGGAGCTTATACTGGGACAAATTCTCCCGGACAAGTTACATCAACGGGTGGTAGCATGACCGTACATTTCATTTCCGATCCCTTTGTAGAAAACGCAGGTTTCACTTCCACCTGGACCTGTACACAGCTTTCAACGGGTATTCCGGAAAATGAAAACGGTTTTGTCAATGTTTTCCCGAATCCTTTTAGCGGAAGTGCTACGCTTGAGATGGATCTGGCTTTTACATCAGATGTACAAATTAGATTGTATAGTGTCTTGGGAAATCTTTTACATGAACACAATGCTGACAATGTATCTCCCGGAAAATTTCAGTACTTGATCAGTACAGCTGATCTTGGCCTTGCTAGTGGTGTATATTTTCTTTCCGTTCAATCAGGAAAATATATTCAGAGCATCCGATTGGTGATAGAGTAAGACTCTTTCCTTCGCGAATTAACTGCATTCACCGACAATTATCCCTCCTTCAGCGATTTCTGTTTGAATTGTCCTGCTTTACCATTAGATTTGGTAATAGCTAAACCTTCCCGCGTATGAAAAGGATCTTTACAGCCATCATTGCAACTCTTTCACTTGCCGCAAGCGCCCAGTGGACGAACCAGAATTCCGGTATCACGCAACCGATCAACGGTGTTTTCTTCGTCGATAATAATACGGGCTGGGTATGCGCCAACCAGGGACTTATACGGTATACTGTAAACGGCGGAACCAACTGGGCAGCGCAGCTTTCCAGCACCACCTGGAACCTGAATGATATTTATTTTCCAACCACCATGACAGGTTATTCCTGCGGACTGAATGGTACGGTCATCAAGACAAGCAACGGAGGCGGTTTGTGGACCACACTTGCAACTCCCAATACAAATGAGCTGCTTGGATTATTTTTTCTTGACGCAAATACCGGGATCTGTGTAGGAAGAAGCGGGATGATCATTGGAACCATCGACGGCGGAACTTCATGGGGCCAAATGACCTCGGGCACCACGCAGGATCTTTATTCCGTCTGGTTCACAAGTTCAACCACCGGATATGCCTGCGGGAGGAATGGCATCTTTTTAAAGACAACGAATTCAGGTTTCACCTGGGCCACCCAAACAACAGGCACAACGGATACACTGCAGTATGTGCATTTCAATTCCGCAGGAATTGGATATGTCAGCGGACAGGGCGGTCATGTCAGAAGGACCGATGGAAACGGAGCATTCACAAGCGTAAATGTGGCAAGCCTGAAGTCAATGAACGGAGCGCATTTTGTAACGGATTCCAGCGGATGGGTTGTAGGTGATTCGGGAAGAATATTCATGACACAGGATTCCGGCGCTTCATGGGTCTTACAAACTTCGCTTACAGCGCTAAGAATATTTGATGTTCACTTTCCTACCGATACCCTTGGCTATTGCGTAGGAGTGAACGGGATCATCCGCAAATTGGTCATGAATACTTCCTGGCCGGGATGGGGAGAGAACAATGCCCTGAAGATCCAGCTTAAAGCCTGGCCTAATCCCGCTTCAGGTGTGATGAACATTTCTTATACCCTTTCTTCCGCTTGTAACGTGAATATTACTGTCATTGATCTTCTCGGGAAAGAGACAAATCTTGGAATGAATATCAAATCGCATCCCGGGGTCAATACCATACCACTCAATTTCACACAAAAAGGATTCCCAAAAGGCGCTTATTTTATCAGGATCGAGAGCGGGAAGAGTGTGAGTTACGCGAAAGTGATATACAATTAACCTTAAACCAAAGCCCCGGAGTAGTTGGAGACTTCCGGGGCGAGACCAATTAACCAATTATTAAACCAACTGTCTTTTTAGGGGGCGATCAGTAGACCAGTCCGGATGCCTCAGCAATGCCGGAAAGGTGATTGAGGGAACCGGCTGTGAAAATCTCGCCGTTTACGAAGATCTCAACTGTGATCTCCTTACGTTCTCCTTCTGTGTTCCAAGCCTGGATAGATGCAAGGCTTCCTGATTTGCAAACTATATTGAATGACTCAATTGTTCTGAGGACTATCTTTTCAACGATGACCATGTCGCCGTTTGCATCAGGCTCCGCGTAACGGACCGTAATGTTAGCTGTCTCATTTGTGATCTTATACTCAACAGGCACCTGTGTGATGCTAAGTGAAGCATTCTTCACTTTTGTTGACTGAAGGGAAGGCGTAGGTGCTGTCTTAGTACAGGATGTGAATCCGGCAGCAAGTACAAGCAGGATGAAGAACACTACGATCGAAACGAGAACTTTTTTCATGGTTTTACCTTTTTATTACGAGCGCAAAGGTACTCCATCCGACGATGAAAACAAACATTCGTCGAGCTTTTTATGGGTTTTATCGAAGAAATTAGGTGATTCGTGTGATAATCAGGCACTTAGGATAAAGGACCGCGTTGTCCTTATTATAGTACCCGCTCCTGCGCTTATTCCTTCTCTTTTTGCGGATCTCCTTCTTATATGCCCGGGTCTTCTGACGGAAGATCTTCCTGGTTTCCTTTCCACGTTCAGAAGGCTTCAGTTTGGGCGGGGCACCACATGAACCGATCAGAAATACAGCTATAAGTAAGATGATGAATTGTCGGAACATGGCGGAAAATATGGCTAATTTTAACCCCTTAACATTCGTCAAATTAAGCAATTTATACGCCATGAAACCAACCCGGGTTTTTGAACTTCTCAACTTACAATTGGAAAAATTTGCACAGGATGATGCCCTGGCCGCTAAAGAGAATGGCGCGTGGAGAAAGTACAGCACGAAAGAATTTGTTGATACGGTAAATGATCTCGCTTCCGGATTACTTAACCTTGGCCTCGGGAAAGGCGATAAGATTTCTATCATCTCCAACAACCGCCCGGAATGGAATTTTGCGGATTATGCCTGCCAGGTCATTGCAGCAGTTTCTGTCCCCGTTTATCCCACTATCTCAGAGAATGATCTTGGCTTTATCCTGAATGATGCGGATGTGAAGCTGATCTTCGTTTCTTCTGAGGATCTCTACCAAAAAGTGAAAGGGGTTGCCGCGCAAAAACGACCCGAACTTCAGATATACACCTTTAATACAATCCAGGGCGCAAAAAGCTGGACAGAACTTCGTGATTCAGGCAAGGCAAGTCCTCAGCAAAATAAGATAAAGGAGCTGTCGGACAGCGTTAAACCCACGGACCTTTTCACCATATTATATACTTCCGGGACAACAGGCGTACCCAAAGGCGTGATGCTGAATCATTCTAATCTTCTAAGTAACTGTTTTGCTGCGGAAGGACTTTGTCCATTCCGGGAAGAATGGCGGGCGCTTAGCTTTCTTCCATTGAATCACGTTTATGAGAGAATGCTCAACACCTTATATATATACCTGGGTGTTTCCGTTTATTATGCCGAGAGCCTGGAGACGATCGGCGACAATCTAAAGGAAATAAAACCGCAGATCTTCGTGACCGTTCCAAGGTTGCTGGAAAAAGTGTACGATAAGATCGTTGGGAAAGGCTCTGAGTTAACCGGCATCAAGAAAAAATTATTCTTCTGGGCTTTGAATCTTGGATTACGCTATGAGCTTGACGGGGCGAACGGATGGTGGTATGAATTCCAATTGAAGATCGCGAACAAACTCATTTTCTCAAAATGGAGAGAAGCGCTTGGCGGAAATATTGTCGCGGTTTGTTCAGGCGGCGCCGCTTTGCAGCCGCGACTTGCAAGAGTATTCAATGCCGGCGGCATCAAAGTGCTGGAAGGCTACGGCCTGACGGAAACATCACCTGTAGTTGCAGTAAATAACTTCTTTCCCGGCGGAATGTGGTTCGGAACGGTGGGACCGGTCGTTGATGGTGTAACCGTTAAGATCGCGGAAGACGGAGAGATCCTGGTGAAAGGTCCGAACATTATGATGGGATATTACAACAGACCGGATGCTACGGCTGAAGTAATGGACAAAGAGGGATGGTTCCATACAGGCGACATAGGAGAATTCATTAAGGGGAAGTATTTGAAAATTACGGATCGCAAAAAAGAAATATTTAAAACTTCCGGCGGAAAATACATTGCGCCGCTTCTAATCGAAAACAAACTCAAAGAATCACCTTATATCGAACAAGCCATGGTGATCGGCGAAAGTCAGAAATTTCCAAGCGCATTCATTGTTCCAGCCTTCGCAGCCTTGCAAGTCTGGGCGAAAAAGAACAACATCGCCTTCTCATCAAATGAGGAACTTGTCGCCAATAAAGCGGTGAAGGACCTCATTCGCGCCGAAGTAGAAAAAGCCAATGCGAGTCTCGCGCAATATGAAAAGATCAAAAGAGAAGAACTCGTCACCACAGAATGGTCCGTTCAGTCAGGCGAGATGACCCCGAAACTCAGCATGAAACGTAAAGTGATCATGGAGAAGAATAAAGAGCTTTATTCCAAAATTTATTCGGAGTAGATAATATGTCCAGGAAGATCAATAAGGTCGCCATCCTCGGTTCCGGCATCATGGGAAGCCAGATCGCTTGTCATTTTGCGAATACCAGAGTGGAAGTGTTACTGCTTGACATCGTTCCTGCTGATGCTCCTGCGGATAATAAAGCAGCCCGCAACAAGATCGTGAACGATGCGCTTGCTGCGGCCATCAAAATGAATCCTGCCCCGCTCTATCGAAAATCATTTGCAAAACGGATCCGTACCGGAAATTTTGATGATAACATGCAGGATATTTCCGGGTGCGACTGGATCATTGAAGTGGTGGTGGAAAGACTGGACATTAAAAAGAAGGTCTTTGATAATGTTGAGAAATTCAGAAAACCGGGCACGATCATCAGCTCTAACACTTCGGGAATTCCAATTCACATGATGTGTGAAGGACGATCCGAAGATTTTAAAAAGCATTTTTGCGGAACACATTTTTTTAATCCTCCGAGGTATTTACGGTTACTTGAGATAATCCCGGGACCATCGACGGACCAAACCCTGCTGGATTTTTTGATGCATTACGGCGAATTGCATCTCGGCAAAACGACTGTATTGTGTAAAGACACACCGGCTTTCATCGCAAATCGTATCGGAGTTTTCGGGATCATGAGCTTGTTTCATTTTGTTGAGAAAATGGGACTGAGCGTTGAAGAAGTCGATAAACTTACAGGTCCGGTACTCGGTCGGCCAAAATCAGCAACGTTCAGGACCTGCGATGTGGTGGGGCTGGATACGCTGATCCACGTTGCGAACGGCCTGTCGCAGAATCTTCCCAATGATGAAGCGAAAGCATCGTTTGTTCTTCCTTCGTACATCAAAAAAATGGCGGAGAATAAATGGCTGGGATCGAAAACAAACCAGGGATTCTTCAAAAAGGTGAAGGGAGAAGGAGGAACATCAGAGATCCATGCACTTGATCTGAAAACGCTTGAATATAAACCCTCTCAGAAAGTTAAATTCCCTACGCTGGAACAAACGAGAACCATTGATAATTTGAAGGAAAGAATGAAGGTCCTCATTGGAGGAAAAGATAAGGCCGGGGAATTTTACCGGGCTACTTTCTTCGGATTGTTTGAATATGTTTCCAATCGAATCCCTGAAATTACGGATGACCTTTATAAAATTGATGCAGCCATGAGTTCCGGTTTTGGCTGGGAACTGGGACCATTTGAGAGTTGGGATGTTTTTGGTGTTGAAGAAACAATGAAAGCCATGCAGGCAGCCGGTTTGAAAACAGCCACATGGGTTTCCAAGATGCTGGAGAAGGGCAACAAAACTTTTTACCGTATCAACAAAAGCAAAAAAGAATATTTTGATATTGCTTCGGGGAATTATAAAGCGGTGCCGGGCACGGAATCTTTTATCCTCCTCGACAATATCCGGGAACAAAAACCGGTCTGGAAAAATTCAGGCACCACGCTTCACGACATAGGCGACGGGATCCTGAACCTGGAGTTTCATACAAAGATGAATTCCATTGGTAGTGAAGTCTTGCAGGGGATCAACACGGCCATCGAGATAGCCGAAAAAGATTTCAGGGGCCTTGTGATCTCCAATGAAGGACAAAATTTTTCCGCGGGCGCTAATGTCGGAATGATCTTCATGTTCGCGGTGGAACAGGAATGGGATGAACTGGGTTTTGCGATTCGCGCATTCCAGAATACCATGATGCGCGCAAGATATTCTTCCATCCCGGTGGTCGTGGCGCCTCATGGACTTGTTCTTGGCGGCGCATGCGAACTTAATCTTCATGCAGACAAAGTGGTTGCGCATGCAGAAACCTATATGGGACTTGTTGAATTCGGAGTGGGACTGATCCCGGCCGGGGGAGGGACAAAAGAATTCGCACTTCGATTATCAGACGAAATAAAAGAAGGTGATGTGGAACTGAATGCGTTCAGAGATCGTTTTCTCACGATCGGTCAGGCAAAAGTCGGTACCTCCGCTTATGAAGCTTTCGATCTTGGTTACCTGAGAAAAGGAATTGACACAGTTGTTGTTTCACGCAACCGATTGATCGCGGAGGCAAAACAACATTGTCTTGAACTTGCGGACGCAGGCTATTCAAAACCTGTTCCGAGAAAAGATATTCGCGTACTTGGCAAGCAGGGACTCGGCCTTGCATTTCTTGGGGCAAATTCCATGCTTTCGGGAAACTATATTTCAGAACACGATGTCAAGATCTCCCAAAAACTTGCCTGGATTCTTTGCGGAGGTGATCTTTCACAACCAACCCTCGTCAGCGAACAGTATTTGCTCGACCTTGAACGAGAAGCTTTTCTCTCTTTGACTGGCGAAAAAAAGACCCTGGAAAGGATCCAGAGTATCGTCACCGGAGGCAAGGTTTTGAGAAACTAACAGGTTCCTCCCGAACTGTTTATAAGTCGATTTTACCCCTTTTCCGCAGATGTGTACAATAGTTGAAATTGCAACTTGCTGTATATCAGTATTTTGTGATTTTGCTTCATTCTGAAGCATCCTTTCCAGCCTTATCTTTGTCTACGATATAAGGCCCTTAAACCCTTGAAATTGTGTGTTTAGCATTTTTTTCCGAACTTAACTCATTCGCTCTGTCTTGTTCATAGCAATACGTCAAAAAAAATGAAAAACTTTCCCCTCACGCGGAAAGCAATAGTGGTATGCTTCGCATCGCTCCTGTTGCTTCCTTCATTTTTCTTTTCTCAGCAAAAAAATACAGGCCCCGGATGGATAACTAAAAATGCTTTCCGACAGGATGCTTTTGTCGAGAACAAAACGCAGTACGATAACAACGCGGACCCTGCCTATCCAAGACCCATTCACTATTCCGTTTCAAATGATGGAATGGAGATCTATATTACCAATGACGGAGTGTTCTTCAAACAAAATGAAAAAGTAAAAAAGGATCCTTCAGAATTTCCGGGAGGACAGCGTCAGAAAGGACAACCAAAATTCAAACGGGAGTTCCACTACACCCACCTGACTTTCCTCGGCGCCACAGCCAAACCGGAGATCATCGCAAGCGATCCCGTCAGCCATTACTACACATTCGGAGACAACAGGGATAAGACCGGCAGGACCTCTATCAAATCCAATGCTTTTCAGAAAGTAACCTGTAAGAATATATATCCCGGCATTGATGTGGAATACGATGTTCCCGATGGGAAACCCGGAATTAAATATTCATTCATTCTTCATCCGGGCGCCGATGCTTCACTGATAAAGATGAAGTACACAGGCGAAGCTGCATTGACGCAGAATGCATCCGGAAACATGGTCATCAAAACTTCTTATGGAGATCTGGTCGACCAGGCCCCGCTTACATTCTACGAATATGCGGATTCTCATTCCATCAAATCACGTTTTGTTCTCAACAATGAAAATGTGGTAAGCTTTGAACTTGAATCTTACAATAAAAACAATACGGTCATCATTGATCCCTGGATATCCACCCCAACCTTCACCGGCTATAACAGCGGATACGAAGTTGACTATGATAACAACGGAAACGTTTACATCTACGGTGGTACATATCCATGGCAGGAAATTAAATTCAATAATGCAGGCGCTATTCAGTGGGTTTACACCGCCAACCCTTTTAATCCAAGCTGGGGATATTATTTCGGCGACTTCTGCGTTGATCATGTTGGCGGGAGCAGTTACATGGTTGAATCCATCAATACCGGCATTGGCGGTGAGATCATAAAAGTCAACCAGAACGGAGTGCAACTCATCGTGTTCCCCGGCAACGTACAGTTGGAAGAATTATGGCGTGTTTGTCTGCGACCATGCTCTGATAAACTTATTCTGGGAGGCGGAGGAGTTTCGCTCTACAACCAGGCAGGGATCATTGATACGAATCTTACCGCGCTCACTGCTGTGAACGTTCTTGGAATAAACGAGATCGCACACGATATGTGTTTGCTTGCAGTGGACAATGCCAGCAACGTGTTCCTTGCCTCTACCAATTGGGGAAATGTGAATTACAATAACCGTCTCGTAAAAGTTCCTGTCGCAACCCTATTGCCAATGGCATGGATCGTTCCCGACGGATATACCTTCCAGGAAGGCGGAAACCTGACCTACATCAGCGGAGGTGCCAGTCAATCGAACGGATATAACGGAATTGCAGTCAACCAGAATTTTCTCTATACCTGCGATGGCGCGGATCTGAAAAAATGGGATATCGGAACCGGCGCGTTGGTTTCACAGGTCAACATCGCCCCTACTCCCCGTACTTGCGGAGGATTACAAGTGGATGCCTGTGATAACATTTATGTTACGGTCGGTAACAATGTCAGGAGATATGATATTAATCTCACGCTTCAGCAAACAATTCCGATCAATGGCGTTGGATTCGATATTCGTTTAGGACCTGCAAATAAACTTTACATCACCGGACAATCTTTTGTGCAAGAACTCACACTCACACAAACATGCTCCAGCACCGCACTGACTCTTGTTACTTCTTCAACCGGTTCTCCCTGCACTTCTAATTCAGGAACTGCTACTGTAACGGTTACAGGCGGAACAGGACCTTACACATACACCTGGACTCCCGGTGGGCAAACAACACAAACAGCAACAGGACTTAGTTCCGGAACGTATACCGTTACCGTTTCTGACGCTTCCTGTCCTGTCAATACTTCAACTGCAACGGTTGTAGTAACAAGCAGCGGAAGTTTGACTGTAACATTCACACAAACTAACGTTCAGTGTTTCAACAGCACGAACGGATCCGCAACGGTTACTCCAACAGGAGGAACTGCGCCCTACACGTATGCATGGACCCCGTCAGGAGGAACCAACGCAACTGCGACCGGACTCTCGCCCGGACCATATACAGTTACGATTACTGACGCATCCGGTTGTACAGCAACTCAGGTGGTAACAATTACAGCACCGCCGGCGATCACCGGAACCACAACTTCGGGTCCCACAACTTGCGGCGCGAGTACAGGGACTGCAAGTGTTACTGCAGGTGGAGGAACCGGACCTTACACGTATGCCTGGGCCCCTTCAGGCGGTAACGCCGCGAACGCAACAGGACTTGGCTCGGGAACGTATACCGTTACGATCACCGATGCAAACGGATGTACGCTTACAGCAACTGCAACGGTTATCAGCAGCAACGGCCCAACTGCTTCTTTGACGGCTCAAACCGTTCCTTCCTGCGTTGGAAGCAGTGACGGAACAGCAACCGCATCTGCAACAGGCGGTACCGGCCCTTACACGTATGCATGGTCGCCTTCAGGTGGAAACGGAGTTATTGGAACAGGATTGGCAGCAGGAACGTATACTGTTACGGTTACGGATGCGAACGGATGTACTGCAACAACAACGGTTACGATCGTCAATCCGACAGCGATCACAGGAACCACAACAACAATCCCTACAAACTGCGGAGCGAATGACGGATCCGCAACGGTTACTGCAACAGGCGGCACAGGGCCCTATACATATGCATGGACTCCTTCAGGAGGTACAGGTGCAACAGGAACAGGATTAGGTCAGGGAACTTTTACCGTAACGATCACGGATGCGAACGGATGCACACAAACTGCAACAGCAACCATTATAGTTGGTAACGGTCCGACTGCCATCGCAACGGGCAATGCAACGATCACTTATGGAAATTCCACACCGATCTCTGCAAGCGGAGGCGTGACGTATCTATGGAATCCAACAAATGGCCTTAGCTGTACAACATGTCCGAATCCAACTGCAACACCTGTTGTCACGACAACCTATTGCGCCATTGTCACGGATGCGAACGGATGCACAGATTCCGCGTGCATCACTATCATCGTTGATATCCCATGCCCGACCAACGTTGAGTTCACAGTTCCGAATGCTTTCTCACCGAACAAGGACGGGAAGAATGATATTTTCATCTTACAGGGAATGGGGCTTTGCTTAACCGAGTTCCTGATGGTGATCTATGACCGTTGGGGAGAGAAGGTATTTGAAGTGACCACCCCGAATCTTGGATGGGACGGAACTTACAAAGGAAAACAACTTGATCCGGGCGTATTCGTTTATTACATCACTGCCACATTCACGGGCACCAAAGAAGAATTTGTTAAAAAAGGAAATATTTCACTGATCAGGTAAAAATTCTCCCGAATGAGAAACGTTCTTTCCTCCCTCAAGCATCACATACCGGCAGCAAGCATGTTGATTGCCGGAGTTTCGCTGGCGCAGTATATCCCCAACCAGAACTTTGAAGTTTTTACAAGCTGCCCTACAGGGAACAGCCAGATCAACTTCGCTACACCATGGGTAGACGCAAACTCTGCCAGCTGCGATTATCATAACACCTGCGGATATGTTGGTAATGGCGTTATTGACGGCGGACCTTCTAATGGGAACGGGTCGCTTGGTTGCTGGGCATATCCCGCTTTCGCTTCATGTCCGGGAAGCGCATATGCGGAAACCATCAGGGGAACATTGTTACAGCCATTAGTAGCCAACCAATCCTATTGCATTACCTGGGATATCAGGGTAGATGGAACCGGATCCATTACGAATGGTCCGAACAATTGCATGGATTACGGATTTTATTTTTTCAACAGCGCAACACCGCCTGTTGTGAACGGAACTTGTTCTTTCTCTGTTGCTCCCCAGGTTTTTATCAACGGCTCTGTAATTCTCCAGGGAACATACCAGACCTTCACCGGTACATACGTAGCTGCAGGTGGCGAGAACACAGTGATCATAGGACCTTTTAACAACGCAAACACCGCAACATGCGGAGCAGGAACAAACACATACCTGAACGTGGATAACATCACAATGGTTCTTTGCTCTTCCTGCACTCCTCCTACGCTTGCTACAAATTTTGTGGCTGCGCTTTGCAACACAGGTTGTACAGGGACGGCAACTGTTACACCTTCAGGCGGAAGTCCACCCTATACCTACGCCTGGAGTAATTCACAGGTAACTCAAACAGCTACGGGACTTTGCGCCGGTACGTATACTGTAACTGTTACAGAGAATGGCGGATGCTCGACTACAACTACGATCACTGTTACTGCTCCACCTGCCTTGACATTAAGTGCTGCGCCTACCGCAATTCAATGTAACGGAGGAACCGGAAGCATCACGGCTACTGCCGGTGGTGGCGTTGGACCTTACACGTACGCATGGAGTCCAAGCGCACAAACAACACAAACCGCGACAGGTCTTGGCGCCGGAACGTATATTGTTACTATCACAGACGCGAACGGTTGCACGATGACTGCCAGCGCTACCCTTACGAATCCACCGGCGATAACAGCTTCCTCCGTCTCTACCCCTACAACTTGCGGAGCCAGCAACGGAACTGCCACAGTGACTGCATCCGGCGGAACGGGCACACTTACTTACGTTTGGGCGCCATCTGGCGGAAACGCAGCAACGGCGAATGGTCTTGCTGCCGGAACATACACCGTTACAATAACGGATGCAAACGGATGTACACAGACTTCAACGGTGACCGTAACAACAAGCAACGGACCGGTTACAACATTAGCAAGCCAGGTGAATCCGCTATGCGCGACTTCAACTAACGGCACCGCAACGGTTACCGTTGTCGGTGGAACTGCTCCTTACACGTATGCATGGAGTCCGACAGGTGGAAACGCAGCAACAGGAACAGGACTTGGGGCAGGAACGTATACTGTGATCGTAACAGATGTGAACAACTGCTCCTCAACTTCAACGGTTACAATTACTTCACCGCCTGCGCTTACACTTACAACAACTTCTACCGTTGCTCAATGTAATGCCAGCGATGGAACAGCAACAGCATCAGCCGGAGGCGGAACAGGTGCGCTAACTTATTTGTGGAGCGCAGGTTCACAGACTGCAGCAACAGCGACAGGACTCAGCGCAGGAACATATACAGTTACAATTACCGACGCGAACGGATGTACCATGACGAATACGGTTGTGGTGAATATGGCAGGCGGTCCAACAGCGGTCGCAACAGGAAACGCAACGATCACCTATGGTAATTCAACGCCGATCACCTCCGGAGGAGGAGTATCATACCTCTGGAGTCCTTCAACCGGTCTGAGCTGCACCACTTGTCAGAATCCAACCGCAACGCCTGTCGTTACCACAACGTATTGCGTTGTCGTAACAGACGCAAGCGGATGCACGGACTCGGCCTGTGTTGAGATCATCGTGGATGTGCCTTGTCCTACCAACCCGGATTTCGGAGTGCCGAATGCATTCTCACCGAACAAGGACGGGCACAATGATATTTTCATCCTCCAGGGAATGGGACTTTGCATGACAGACTTCCTGATGGTGATCTACGACCGCTGGGGCGAAAAAATATTTGAAGCAACAAGTCCGAATATAGGCTGGGACGGTTCCTATAAAGGAAAAGTAATGGATCCGGGTGTGTTTGTTTATCACATCACGGCAACATTTACCGGCAACAAAGAATCATTCGTAAAAAAAGGAAACATTACACTTATTCGATAATTATTGTTCATTAGAATCAAGAAGAGATGAAATTATACAAAGTATTATCCGTCGCGTTCATTGCTTTATGCGTTGCCGCGACAGCGCAGGTGAAGAACCAGTCTGCCGTGCTAGGAGCATGCTCCGGCCCAACTCCGACCAGCACGGGCACCGATCCGAATCCGTTTGACGGAAATTCCTCACTTGGTTCTACTTTCAATATGATCAAATGCGGCCTGGATTATGCGCAAGCCAGCGTAAAACTTGGACAGCGCTATGGACTTTCCTGTTGCCCGAATACAGTAGGCGTGGCGCAGCCCGCTGCTTTTACTATTGCAGGAATTCCGGGAACCGCTGTAATTGAAAGAGCTTATCTCTGGGCAGGTACATCCGGGAACGGGATCGCTATCAATGTGAGCATTACCAACCCGCTAGTTGTGACAACAAACTACCCTGTACCGCTTATCGGGCAGGACCAGGATAAATGTTGGGGATTCACAGGAACGATGACCTACCGCGCAGACGTTACTTCCTGCATTTCAGGAAACGGAAATTACATCATCAGCGGATTTCCAACCAGTACTACGCAAAGCGGTAACGATACCGATGGCGCTACGCTTATGGTCATCTGGTCTGATCCCACCGCTACATTCCAGGGAGAAATGCACATCTGGGACGGATGTTATGTGGGAATCGGGAATACTTTTTCCTTTACCATGACAGGATTCACAGCCTGCGATAACTCTTCAAGCGGAGCAGGATTCATTATTTCCGCAGACCATCAACAGATCAATTCCGGTTTTGTGATCAATGGAGGCGCTCCCTTCACGATCGGCATGCAGGAGGACTGGTACAATTACATCACGGCACCCACCAGCGTGACCCTTGGACAGACAACTGCTAATTATCAGATACAGGCAAGCGGCGACTGTTACAACTGGATGGTGATGGGACTTTATTTTGTTACGCAGAATTGTACGAGTTGCTGCGTACCAACCGGCACCATCAACGTAACTTCTACCGTAACAACATCAGGATGTAATCCGTGTACAGGTACGGCAACCGCTACACCAACCAGCGGAACTCCGCCTTATTCGTATGCCTGGAATACGGTCCCGCAGCAGACAACACAAACGGCAACAGGACTTTGTCCCGGAACGTATATCGTTAACGTAGTAGATGCTACCTGTAATGCGGGGCCTGATACCATCACAATACTTGTTTCGTCACCGGTAACCGTAACGACTACAAATATCAACGTCCTTTGTTTCGGACAGGCAACTGCAACTGCAACTGCCAATCCGGCCGGAGGAACTGCGCCATTTACTTATGTTTGGACCCCTTCAGCGCAAACAGGACAGACAGCATCCGGATTACCTGCAGGAATTTATACCGTTACGATCACGGACGCTGCAGGATGTACTGTTACGTCAACCGTAACGATCACACAGCCTCCGTTACTTACAAGTGTGGCGGCAATCGCAACGAATGTCACTTGCTTCGGATACACGGACGGAACCGCAACCGGTAGCGGAGCCGGCGGAAACGGACCTTACACTTTCCTCTGGACACCTAGCGGACAATCAACACAAAACGCGGCAGCGCTTGCGGCAGGCACGTATACCATTATTGTAACCGATGCGAATGGTTGTACCGCAACGGACACAGTGCTGGTCACTTCACCCCCATCCATGGTCTTGGGGACAACTGTTACTCCGGCCTCATGTAATATGCCGAACGGAATTGCAAATATCACTGCCGGTAACGGACCCACGCCTTTTACATACTTGTGGTCACCTTCAGGAGGAACCGGAACTACAGCAACAGGTCTCGCTGCAGGAACATATATCATTACCGTTACAGATGCGAACGGTTGTACGCTTACAACAACAGCAACCATCATTGACAATAGTCCGGTTGCAACGATCAGTCCTCCTGTTACGATCATGGCCGGAGATAACACTGCGCTCACTTCAACAGGAGGAGGAATATATACGTGGACACCCATCACGGATCTTTCATGTACAAATTGTCCTAACCCAACTGCGAATCCGACAGTAACGACACAGTATTGCGTGACGGTGACAGATGCGAACGGATGTACGGATTCAAAGTGTACTATGGTAACGGTTGAGTATCCATGTCCCGATAATCCTGAGTTCGTTGCTCCGAATGCCTTCTCTCCTAATCGCGATGGAAAGAATGACATTTTCATCCTTCAGGGTCTTGGATTGTGCTTCAAGGATTTTGTTCTCACGATCTACGACCGTTGGGGAGAGATGGTGTTCCAGACGACCAATTCAAATCTCGGTTGGGACGGAACACATCACGGAAAACTTCTTGATCCGGGTGTGTTTACCTACTTCATGACCGCAACACTCATAAACACCGGAGACGAGCTCATCAAAAAAGGAAATGTCACACTTATAAGGTAATTTGTAATTCACCCCATCAAACAAAAAAAATGAAGCTCATTCAATTCTTGTCGGCCACCTTGCTCCTCGGAACACTTCCTGTTCTCGCGCAGCAAACCTGTTATCTGAATCCTTCGGTTGAAGGTCCTTCGGCACCGCACGTGGTTCCTGCCCCTTGGCAGGCTTGCTACGGCTCACCTGACACGCAACCCGGTCAGTGGGGAATCACGCAAGCCCCTTCCAACGGAACATCCTATGTTAGTTTTCTCCACGACGGTGCCACAGCAAATGGTTATTCAGAAGGAATGACGCAGTTGCTTGCCCCGCCAATGGTAGCAAACACAGCGTACAGTTTCACCGTCGATCTCTGTCATACCAACATTTATAATACTGCAAGCCCGGGAAATTGTTATAGCACCTTGCAAGTTTGGGGCGGAAATTCTGCCTGCGCCACCACACAGCTTTTATGGCAATCAGGTTCCTTTACGCATACAAACTGGCAATCCTATACCATCACCTTCACACCCACAGCCAACTGGACCTATCTTTCATTTGAACCTTACATGATCACGCCATGTTCGGGTTACATTAACGTAATGCTTGATAATATTTCCTGCATTGCGCCTGTAAACAGCACGGTTACCGGAACCAACGCAACCTGTAACAATACTTGCGACGGTACCGCAACTGCTAACCCCACTTCCGGAACGCCTCCTTATACTTATTTGTGGTCACCCGGTAATCAGATAACGCAAACAATTACCGGACTCTGCCCGGGAACTTACACATGCGTTGTAACCGACGCTGCGGCACAAACTGTTTCCGGCACGTACATCGTCACAGCGCCGGCGGCCGTTACGCTCGTCGCTACGTCAACAAATATTCTCTGCAACGGACAGTGCAACGGAACCGCCAATTCAACCGGAGCGGGTGGAACAGGTACAATAACTTACGTTTGGAATCCGGGGAACTTCACTACACAAAATTTAACCGGCCTTTGCCAGGGAACGTATACGGTGACGGCGACAGATGCGAACGGATGTTCGCTTAGTTCAACGGTTACCATAACGGAACCTCCTCTGCTAACTTCCACAGCGACGAGTACAAACGTTTCCTGTTTCAATGCGAATGATGGTACGGCGACGGTAACTTCGTCCGGCGGTACCGGAACATTGACGTATTCCTGGTCGCCCAGTGGAGGAAATCAGCCAAACGCAAGTAACCTGGGACCAAACACCTATACTGTTACAACCACTGATGTTAACGGCTGTACATCCACTTCCGTTGTGACTGTCACACAACCGCCTCAGATAATTCCCACAAGTATGGGAGCAGCGGTCACTTGTTTTGGCACATGTAACGGATCGGGAACGGTTGGCGCTACAGGCGGAACAGGAACTTTCACGTATGTATGGTCTCCCGGAAATGGAACCGGAACAAACCTTAGTAGTCTTTGCGCAGGAACGTATACCGTAGTGATGACGGATGCAACGGGCTGTACCATGACGGATACAGTTCAGGTAGCTACTCCGCCTTCCATGATCTTAAGCACAACCACGCTTGATGCTTCCTGTAACCAGGCAAACGGTTCTGCAACGGTAACGGCAACTGTGGGTCCGACTCCTTATACTTATTCCTGGTCTCCTAACGGAGGAACCGGCGCAACCGGTACTTCACTGGCTGCCGGAACGTACACCGTTACAGTAACGGATGCAAACGGATGTACAGCCACAACAACGGCTATGGTCATTGATAACAGTCCTGTGGCTACGATCAGCCCAAGCATCACGATCATGGCAGGTGATAATACCATTCTTACTGCTACCGGCGGAGGAAGTTATACCTGGTCACCAACTACAGGTTTGAATTGTACTACATGTGTAAGTGTGACGGCAAATCCAACTGTTACAACGCAATATTGTGTTACGGTGACGGATGCGAACGGTTGTACGGACATGACATGTAACCTTGTTACGGTTGAATACCCCTGCCCTACCAGCCCCGACTTTACAGTTCCAAATGCATTTTCCCCAAATCGCGATGGCAAGAATGATATTTTCATCATCCAGGGAATAGGTTTATGTGTGAAGGATTTTGTCCTCACCATTTTTGACCGCTGGGGAGAAAAAGTTTTCCAGACAACCAATTCAAACCTGGGATGGGACGGGACCTTTCATAATAAGATCATGGATCCGGGTGTGTACACCTATTTTGTTAGCACCACGCTTGTCGCGAACGGGGCGACGATCCAGAAAAAAGGGAATGTGACACTGATAAGATAATAAGTGCAGGATTAACGAATGAAAATGAGGAGGCTTTTCTCTTTGACCATTGCAACCATGATAAGTTCTTTACCGGCGTTAGCTCAGCAAACCTGCTTTCAGAACCCATCCGTTGAAGGGCCTTCCGCTCCGCATATAGTACCTGCGCCCTGGACGAATTGTTATGGTTCGCCTGATACGCAGCCGGGGCAATGGGGAATTGTTCAGGCTCCTTCCAATGGTAATTCCTACATAAGTTTTCTTCATGATGGCGCAAGTGCCAACGGATACACTGAAGGAATGGGCCAGGGACCCGTCAGCGGCGTTCTTGCGAACACTGCGTATACATTTACGGTTGACCTGGCGCATTCAAATGTTTACAACACTGCCGGCCCCGGTACTTGTTACAGTTCTGTCCAATTCTGGGGGGGATCGGCCTCCTGTCAGAGAGGAGAGCTTCTATGGCAATCGGGTTCATTCATGCATACCAACTGGCAAACCTATATCGTCACGTTCACTCCTTCAACTAACTGGACGTATTTTACTTTTGAACCCTACTTCATTACACCTTGCACCGGTTATATCAATGCGATGCTGGATAATATCTCATGCATTGCTCCAATGAATGGCACGGTAATTAGCGGGACGAATGTTACTTGCTCAGACATTTGTGACGGGAGCGCTTCAGCTTTCCCATTTTTCGGAACGCCTCCTTACACGTATCTGTGGACACCGGGGAATATGACCACTTCAACCATTACTGGTCTTTGTGCCGGAACATACACTTGTGTAGTTACGGATTCTGCAGCGCAAACTACGATTGGCTCTTATACGGTCGTGGCGCCTGCATCCATGACGATCACTCCTATCGTAACGAATGATATTTGTAGCGGTTATTGCGACGGATCCGCATCGCCCTTTATCACAGGGGGAATGCCGCCTTATTCTTTCCTTTGGAGTCCGGGAGGTATGACCACCCAAAGCGTTTCTGAACTTTGCGCGGGAACATATACGATCACTGTCACGGATACCAACGGATGTTCCGTAATTGACTCTATGATGATCACAACACCGCCACCATTTACAGCCTCAACTTCCGGAACCGGAGTTTCCTGTCCCGGCGCGAATGACGGAACTGCTTTGGTCATCGCATCAGGAGGAGTGGGCCCATACACCTATCAATGGTTTCCCAGCGGCGGTACTCAAGCAAGCGCAAGTAATCTCGGACCTGGATCCTATGCTATCCTTATCACTGATTTCAACGGTTGCCAGTTTGTTGCAAACGTAACGATTCCGGAAAATGTACCTGTCGTTAGCGTGAGCCCTGACGTAACGATCATTACAGGAGACAATACCACCCTGACGGCAACAGGTGTTGGCACATTTGCCTGGTCGCCCGCAACAGGTTTGAGTTGTACGACCTGTTCTACCGTTACAGCGAGTCCTACGGTAACAACTCAATATTGTGTTACCCTAACCGACAGCATGGGATGTTTGGATACAGCCTGTGTCCTGGTTACGGTTGAGAATCCTTGTGGAATGAACAGCAGCCTCGGCGCTCCAAATGCTTTTTCACCTAATAACGACGGGCATAACGACTTGTTTCTTATTCCTGAAACTGACTTTTGTTTTGAAGTTTATTCATTAAGCGTTTATAACCGTTGGGGAGAAAAAGTGTTTCAGACAAGCGTACCGAATACAGCCTGGGACGGCACGTTCATGGGGAAAAAGCTTGACCCGGATGTTTATATGTATTACATCTATAAGACGTACGCGGCAAATAATATGGCGGTGATAAATAAGGGGAATGTTTCGTTAATAAGATAACCGGAAAGCAGAGCGAAGCTCGCTTCCCGGCAACAGATAACAGATAACAGAATTAAAAAATGAAGATGATGAGAAAGGAAATGATGAAAGGTATGATGATGGCTGCTGCTTTAGTAGCCTCGGTAGGCATTACAGCGCAGGACATGCACTTTTCAAACTACAATGAGAACCCGGCGCTGGTGAATCCTGCGTTAACGGGAGTTGCATCCAATTACCGCTTCGGACTGATATACAAGGATCAATGGAGAGCAGTGACCGTTCCTTACCAGACCTATGGCGGATACTTTGATATGCGTTTGAAACTGAACGCCTGGGAAAAGGTGAACGATCACCTGACGGAGATCTACAAAAAGGCTTTCCGAAAACTTGCTGCAGGACTTTCTTTTTATAGTGATCGCGCAGGAGACGGAGCCATGAGCAACACTCGTGGTGATCTCTCTATCTCGACACGCGTAGAAACTGCTCAATATAGTTTTATTGCTGCCGGACTTCAGTTTGGGATCGTACAGAGGAAAGTAGATTTTTCAAAGTTCATCTGGCCTGATCAGTTTGTTGGAACAGGATACAACACGGCTGTTGATCCGGGCGAAAGCTTCAATTCCAGCAATTTCATTCACTTTGATATGGCAGGCGGGCTGCTTTGGGCGTATGACAGGGGCGAGCGCGGCATCCGAACAAACAATGAACTGAAAGCAGATGCGGGACTTGCGTATTATCACATCACTAAGCCAAAACAGAAATGGCTGAACAGTTCGGATGAGCGTTTGCTTCCAAAGGCTGTTATTCATGGAAAATGTTTGTTCGGGATCAAGAACAGCACCCTTTCACTTTACCCAAGCTTCCTGGTTCAATTCCAGGGACCATCCAAGGAGATCATGTTCGGTTCTCTTCTGCGTTATAAGTTCAAGGATGATTCCAAGTTCACAGGATATATCAAGGCCACGCACATGGGATTCGGTGCGCATTACAGGAACCGTGATGCCCTTATCGTTTCCGGCTTCATGGAATTCGGCACCTACTCTTTCGGTATGAGTTATGATGTGAACACATCCGGGCTTCATCCTGTAACAAATTACAGGGGAGGCTTTGAAGTATTCCTTCGTTTCTCAGGAGTGACCCCGTTCATTTATCAGAACGCAGCGAGCTTTTAGTACGATCCTTCGGCTGTACTCAGAACTAACTGAGTACGTACGTAAATACGAAAGGGGCTTTACTCGATGAGGTTACTTCTCAACCGATTCTCGTCATGCCAATGGTCTGTTTGTCGTACTTCATATCCTTGAACACAATTTACGCATTATTTTAATATAGCTTTTAACTTCTCATAAGGAGTCATTCCCTGATGTGCCCCATGTGGTCTGTTTAGATTGTAGAATTTCTCCCACGCTTGAAGTTTTTTGTTTAAATCGACATCATCTTTGTAGCTAAGAAGTTGATAAAACTCACGCTGATCGGTTAGGTGCGACCTTTCAACTTTTCCATTCAGATATGGTGATCGCGGTTTAATATAACTATGTCTCATGCCCAAATCTTCAACATGCCAATGAAATTTAGCTTGAAATTCATGGCCCCGGTCAGTTCTAATTGTACTAATACGGAATGGAAATTTTTCAACAACGTAATCAATAAAGATTATTGCATTCTCCTGGTTGTGCCTGGAGAATATTTTCAGAGCTCTTATTCGGGTTGCATCGTCTATGGCCGTATATTGAAATCGCCTAACATGCCTGCCGTTGGAGTCCATGAATGAGAGAAATTTGACATCTACCTGTACATGATGCCCTGGTACAGTCTTAGAATATCTTTTTGAGTGTAAAGCTCGCTTCGAAGTACTTTTTTCCAAAACATTGACCCCGTTTCGCTTGAGAGTCCGTGTTACGCTGGATTCTGAAACCTGTATGCCATGATACCGCTCTAGATACCACTTGATCCTCCATGACCCCAATTTATAAACGCTCCGCATGTGCAAAATTTTATCCGTTACATCTGAGGAAATCATGTTTGGATGAGATCTTGCAATAGGCCTTTTCCTCAAAAGTCCTTCAATGCCCCCTTTATTATAGGCTCGCTTCCACTTGTAAAACGTGGATCCCACAACGTTAAACTCACGGATTGCTTTGGTTGAACCAAGTTCCCTTGCAAAACGCAAGATTTGTACTTTCCTAAACAACTGAAAATAGTAACGAATTTCTTTGTTCATAGCAGACCCAATTTATACCTTTAAAACTAGTTAAAAAGGTCTACGAAGGTCTGACGTAACTACACCAGTGATCCTCCTATTATCGTATTATGCAAGCGCTAACACATTTATCACCAAAGATGATGGATACTGGTCGGACCCGAATATATGGACCTACAACATTGCTCCGCCATTCAATCCAACAGGTGACACCATCATTATAAAACATTGTGTGAAATTTGATTCTGTGATCAACTTCAACAATTGCAAATTCCTGCTAGACACTTTATCCTCCTTGTGTGGTCACAAAAGGCTCAACTTCTCCAATACCCGGTTCGACGCTATGCCCTGGACCTCCTTCAAATGCGATACGTTTTATTTTTACAATGGAAGTGTAGGAGCTACGTATTACCCGGTACAGATCATTATCCAGTTTCAAGGAATGTTTTGGGGCACAGGAACCTCCTTTAACGCGAGTGGAGCATCCCTCGCTGTCGGCCCTAATTTCTGGTGCTCGTGTACACTGGATGTTCCAAAGATCACCCCGACTCCTGTTCTTTCTTTATTCCCCAATCCCGTTGAAGACCAATTGAACATCTCTTTCCTTTCCGGTTATGAGGCAGAGTTCATCGAGATATTGGACAGAACAGGAAGAGTTGTAAAAACAATTTTGTCTGAATCTACGGTGCAGAAAACAGATTGTTCAGATCTGGCTGCGGGGTTTTATCTCCTTCTCGCATATAATCGGGGTGCCTGTTACACAACCAAGTTTGTGAAAAAATAGCCATTTTTCAACATACAGGTATTCAGCAACCTGTTCATAACCTGTTATTAAACCCTCCTTCATAAAACCTGATTTACAGTAATTTAGCGCAAAATCAGGGCCATGGGAAAGATAATTGCGATTGCTAACCAGAAAGGCGGGGTCGGTAAAACCACTACCGCTATCAACCTCGCTGCCAGCCTCGCCGTGCTTGAACATAAAACCCTGATCGTTGATGCGGATCCGCAGGCCAATTCCACCAGCGGTGTGGGTTTCGATCCCAAAAATATCAAAACGAGCATTTACGAGTGTATCATCGACGGGCTGGAAGTAAGGGACATCATTCTGCAGACGCAGACTCCGAATCTTGATATTCTTCCCGCGCATATTGACCTGGTTGGAGCCGAGATCGAGATGATCAACATGCCCAACAGGGAGAAAATGATGAAAAAAGCGTTGGAGAAAGTGAAGAACGATTATGAATTCATCATCATCGATTGTTCTCCATCTCTTGGCCTTATCACCGTTAACTCCCTGTGTGCTGCTGATTCCGTTCTGATCCCTGTGCAATGCGAGTATTTTGCGCTGGAAGGTCTTGGCAAACTTCTCAACACAATTAAGATCGTGCAAACACGTTTGAATCCTGATCTCGGCATCGAAGGCATTTTGCTGACCATGTATGATATCCGCCTCCGTCTCAGCAACCAGGTTGTGGAAGAAGTAAAAACTCATTTTCAGCAAATGGTGTTCGATACCATCATCCAGCGGAACACAAAATTAGGTGAAGCCCCCAGTTTCGGTGAAACCATCATCATGCATGATGCTTCCAGTAAAGGCGCAGTTAATTATTTGAATTTAGCGAGGGAAATACTACAAAAGAATGAACTCACGCGTATGACAGATGCCGACAAGGTGATCAATGTGGAGAATGTTAAAATGAACTGATGAAGAAAAATGCTCTCGGTCGCGGCCTTGGCGCCCTCCTCGAAAATGCAGGAACCGATATTACCACCAAATTAGAATCCGATAGTAAAGTTGCCGGATCCATCTGTAATATTCCTGTCTCACAGATTGAAGCGAATCCTTTTCAGCCCCGTACGGATTTTGAGCGACAAGCCTTGCTTGACCTTGCGAACAGCATCAAAGAACACGGCATCATTCAGCCTGTAACGGTACGTAAATTAGGTTATGATAAATACCAGCTTATTTCCGGGGAGAGAAGATTCCGCGCATCGCAAGCGGCGGGACTGCTTTCTATTCCTGCTTATATCCGCATCGCCAACGACCAGGCCATGCTGGAATTATCCATCATCGAAAATATTCAGCGTGAAAACCTCAATGCAATTGAAGTCGCACTGGGATACAAACGCCTCATTGATGATTGTAACCTGACGCAGGAACAACTTAGCGATCGCATAGGGAAAGACAGAACCACTGTTACCAATTACCTCCGCCTCCTGAAATTACCGGATGAGGTTCAAGCCGGAATACGAGACAAGAAGCTGTCCATGGGTCATGCCCGTGCCATCATCGGCATCACCGATGTACAGGGACAAATTGATGTGTTTCGCAGGACAGTATCAGAAGAATTATCTGTCCGGCAGGTGGAAGAACTTGCCCGTCTTCATAATGAAGGTCAGTATGTACCTAAGAAAGCTAAAAAGATATTGCTTGGAAAAGGTGACAACGCAGAAGACCAGGAAGTTTTGGCTGCGCTGAAAGAGAAATTCAATAAACGGGTCGGACTTTACAGGAATATCAAAGGAAAGGGCAAGATCGTACTGCCGTTCTCCACGGGTCCGGAATACCAAAGGCTCCTTGCTTTGCTTGGAGTGAAATGATCCTCCATACTCTCATGAGAAGGTTCATTATTATTATTTTATGCGTAGCGCTTTCGCTGCAAGGACTTGCATGTTCCGACTCCATTCCTGAAAAAAAAACTAAGCGCGTTTATTCTCCTAAAACGGCGAGCATTCTCTCTGCATGCATTCCCGGGGCAGGACAAGCGTATAATGGCAGGTACTGGAAGATGCCGGTTGTTTACGTCGGGCTGGCTGTTCCTGCCTGGTTCGTTTACGATCTGAACAAAGAGTATAAGCGATACAAAAACGCTTATATCTACAGAACCGATAACGACCCCGCTACTACAGATAATGAGTTCCAGTTCTACCAGGATGCCCAGGTAAAGGAGAACGTGGATTTTTACCGTCGCTACAGGGATATGAATATTTTCATCACGGGCTTCGTTTATGCGCTGAATATCATTGATGCCGGCGTGGATGCGCATTTACGCTCCTTTGATGTGAGCAACGATCTCTCCATCATGCTCAAACCCGCCCCTTTTATCAATGGTATTCAGCATACCCGGGGAGAACTCTCATTCACATTAAAGTTCTAATTTTACCCCTCAATGAAGATCGCGCTTCTCGGGTATGGTAAAATGGGTAAGGAGATAGAAAAAATTTCTTTCTCACGAGGGCATTCCGTTGTGATCAAAATGGACGAACATAACGTAAAACAAACCGGAAAAATGGAATTATCCGGCGCAGATGTTGCCATCGAGTTCAGCACACCACAAACCGCCTGTGATAATATCTTAAAATGCTTTGAGGCCAATATCCCGGTGGTGGTTGGTACAACAGGCTGGTATGAAAAACTCGGGGAAATTTCGAAACAATGCAATGCAGGCGGACACGCCCTCTTTTATGCATCCAACTTTAGCATAGGAGTGAACCTTTTCTTCAGGCTGAATGAACAACTGGCGTTGATGATGAATTCCCAAAATGGTTATGAGTCTTCCATTGAGGAGGTGCATCATATACATAAAAAAGATGCGCCCAGCGGGACTGCGATCACATTAGCTGAAGGACTGCTAAAACACAGTAAGAATAAAAAGAAATGGATCAACAAAGCTTCAACTGACCCCGATTCCTTATCCATTATTTCAATACGTGAGGATGAAGTACCCGGCACGCATACAGTGAAGTACTCCTCCACTATTGACGAAATTGAGATCAGGCATACGGCCCATAACAGGCAAGGCTTTGCATTAGGCGCAGTCCTGGCCGCCGAGTGGATAAAAGGGAAAAAAGGTATCTTCGGCATGCAGGATCTTCTGTCCTTTTAACAATCCTTAACGATTGATACACAATAGTTTATAGAATGAAAGGTTTTACATTTGAAGCATGCTGATATTGTTGATCCTTCTTTTAAGTATTGTACTTCTTTACGCAGGACTTTACAAACTTTTTGAAAAGGCCGGGCTTGAACCCTGGAAAGCGCTCGTTCCCTGGCTGAACTATTATCACTGGATCAAACTCACCGGTCGCCCGATGTGGTGGTGGTATATCACCTTTATTCCTGTGGTGAATATGGTGGTATTCCTGCTCATGCGGGCAGATCTTGCCAACCACTTCGGAAAAAGAAGTTTTTTACAACACCTGCTTGTCTGGGTGTTCCCATTCATTGGTTTCGCATGGTGGGGTTTTTCCAAAAACGTAAAGTACACCGGATACCCGGAGAAAGAAAAGAAACAAAAATCTGTTGGACGTGAATGGGCTGATGCCATTGCCTTCGCCGTCATTGCCGCCACCATCATCCGTACCTTCCTGCTTGAAGCATTCACCATCCCCACTTCTTCTCTTGAGAAATCACTTATGGTAGGAGATTTTCTTTTCGTGAGCAAGGTGACATACGGTCCTAAAATTCCGAACACGCCCATCTCTTTCCCTTTTGTACATCATACCATACCGCTTCTGAACGTTCAATCCTACGTTGAATGGATCAAACTTCCGTATTATCGTTTACCCGGCCTGCGAAAAGTACAGAACAATGATATTGTCGTTTTCAATTATCCGGATGGTGATACGGTTCTCTCTAATATGCAGGACAGAAGTTATTACAACACAATTCTTGATCAGGCAAATGAATTCAGGATGGAATCAGATCCCTCCAAGCCACTCAGCGCATATGTTTCTCAAGCCTGGAGCTATGTCGATAATCCTTCCAACATCAGTAAATCCGACATGAAATACCGCAACATGGAGTTGCAATTCGGAGAAAAACTTGCAAGGCCTGCTGACAAGCGGGAAAATTATGTGAAGCGATGCGTGGCCATTGCAGGGGATATACTTGAGATCAAAGACAGGGTTCTGTATATCAATGGCAAACCCGCCTACGTTCCCCCGAATCTTCAATACTCTTACCTGCTTTTTGTTAAGTCGACCGGAAAGATCGATGAATTCTTCGACAAACATGATATCACTGACAAACAGGTGATCCCGGATCCAATGGGAAGAGGAGCCTACATGGATTCACTCAATAATGTCGCGTATAACATTCACACAACGGATGCGAACTTTAAACTGCTGAAAACCATTCCCAATATTTATTCCATCACTGCGAACAATAAGGAGAAAGGCCAATGGGATTATGACATTTTCCCGCATAGTCCAAAATATCCATGGAACGTTGACAATTTTGGTCCGCTGACTATTCCTAAGCAGGGAGTAACCGTGCCGGTCAATGATACCAATATTGCCCTGTATAGCCGGATCATTGATGTGTACGAGGAAAATGACCTTGAAATAAAGGATGGAAAAGTATTTATCAATGGTGTTGCATCCAACAGCTACACTTTCAAGATGGATTACTTCTGGATGATGGGAGATAACCGGCATAATTCAGCAGACTCCCGCTCATGGGGATTTGTCCCTGATGATCATATTGTAGGCACACCTGTTTTCATCTGGCTTTCCATGAAAGATCCGAGTTACAACCCGGTCTCCGGCTCATTTGTATTCCGGAACATCTTCAGCCTGGAAGGCAAATACCGCTGGAACAGGATGCTGACCTTTGTTTCCAGGGATGGCCTTAGCATATCCTTCCTTCTTCCTGTCCTTATCCTGCTAATTGGCTGGTACGGCTATAAGCGATTTAGAAAGAAAAAAGCCGTCCCCGCATCCCGTAAAAAGTAAAATTGAAGATCTCCCGCCCAAAATGGAGCAGCATAGCCAGGATCCTGATCGGCTGCGTGGTCGTTTATATTGCGCTCAGGCTTTTTGTTTATGATGTGTATTTCATACGCAGCTCCTCCATGAGGGGTACCTTGCTTGAGGGCGACTATGTTATCGTCAATAAATTTTTTATGAATGAGGTTGAACGTTATGATGTATTCGTTTTTCTTCCTCCTGTTACAGATTCATCCCTGGCAGGATCGGATTATTACATTAAGCGTTGTGTGGGACTTCCGGGAGATACGATCAGCATGGAAGACGGAATACTCAAGGTAAACTCCATTTCGTCTTTTATCCCCTCCCTTCAATTCAATTACTCCGTACTGACGAACGGAACAAAATTATCTCCTGAAATATTGAAAAAGTCAGGTATTGAAGAAAACCTTCGCATCAGTTCGAATAATGCCTATGCTTTATTCATGACCGCTGATGCAGCAGAAAATCTGCGACTGACTCCCGGGGTTCTATCCGTGACAAAGATCACAGATGATCCGGGCTTTTGTGATGATATGATGTTTACAAAGAACACTGTCCCCTGTTGGAACATCGACAACTTTGGTCCCCTTGTCGTCCCAAAAAAAGGAATGAAGATAGAAATGGATGAACAAGGAATCTATGTCTACGGGAATATCATCAGACTTTATGAGGGAAAATCAATTTCCATGAAGGACGGGACTATCAAAATAGGAAATAATAAATCCACACATTATGAATTTACACAGGATTATTACTTTGCCATGGGTGATAACAGGCATAACTCGTCCGATTCCAGGATCTGGGGCTTTTTGCCGGCCGCCAATATCAGTGGTACGGCAGGCCTGATCCTTTATTCTTCCGATCCCGTAACAGAAGAATCAAGAGGCGAAAGAATGTTTACCCGCATTCATTGATGGAAAGCATACTTCTTCCCACTTGCTATTTTCCGCCTGTTTCCTGGTTTGCGTATGGCTCGGCATATCCAAAAACAATAATTGAAGCGTATGAACACTTCCCGAAACAAACCTGGCGTAACCGATGCAGCGTTCTGTCAGAAAATGTGTTGCAGCAACTGGTAGTCCCGCTTTCCGGTAGAAGAGACAAAACACTTGTAAAGGATATCCGGATCGATCATTCCTCCCCATGGCAAAAGATCCACTGGAAAACGCTTGAGGCCTGTTACAGGCGCTCGCCCTGGTTTGAATTTTACGAAGATGACATACAACCACTGTTCCTTATCAAAGAACAATTCCTCTTCGACCTGAACGACCGGATCATTACATGCTTGTCCGGCCTTCTTGGAAGGGAATTATCCCTGCAACGCACGAACACGTACGATGAAAAAGGGAATTTTACCGATGTCCGAACGCATTTTTCAAAAAAAATGATCGAAAGTCATTGTATCATTCCACCCTATGCCGGGGGAAGCGGAAGAGTCACTTCTCATCGTAACGTAAGCGTGCTGGACCTCCTGTTCATGGAAGGAAAAAGAAGCGCCGAAGTTCTGAAGGAAGTTAGTTGGATACCGGGAACTTAAGAAAGTACTGCTCATCATTGGTTCTGAACCAGAGGAAATAAATTCCCGGAGCAAGGTTCAGTCCGCTAAGCGTCTTTTCGTATTCATCCAGCGCGAGCAGGTCCTCAAAGTAAATGACCCGGCCCTGTAAATTCATGATCTGAAAATTGTGATCCAGGCCGGAAGTCCCCGGCACAAAATTTACACTCAAAGAAGAAGAGGACGGCTCGTAATACGTGGTGAATTTTTTTGGAGTTACTGTCTGTGTGAAAGATCCCTGCGGAGTTTGATAGAAGATCGTCATCTGTACATGATCGATGCTGAAGACAGGACTTGAATCACCGTCGTTATAAACTTTGTAATAAAATCCAAAGTCTGTATCGCTTAGTTCCTCTGTTGTCCAGCTCACTCCCCACTTATCCGTTGGTGATCCGTATCCCCGAACTGTCAGGGATGTGGGCCAGGCAGTCGTGTCTGCTTTGTTGCTTCCCAGCATATTCCCATTATATGATAAACGAAGGGTTGAATCCCGCACCATCATACTGAATTCAGATTTATTTTCCATTATCACAATGATCCCCAGGACCAGGGCATCATTTGGAATATCAATACCGAAATCGCTGCAAACAATATATCGCGAGCGATAGCATAAGGTCTGAAAGCAAAAAAGATAAGGCTGGAGTTGTGTTTCAGCGTAGCTATTATCCGACTGATCTATTTCGTTTGTGTTTTGCCAGAGAGCGCCTGCGCAAGTACTGCAGGATAGCGGAGGTTCATTGCGTCCGGAATCGGCAGAAAGGGTTATTCCCTGCGCGACTGATAAAAGTGGCAGGGCAGAGAGTAAGAGGGCCGGGAAGAACAGCCGGATCATTTTATAAGAACCTGTTTCCTATGTTATACGTCCAAAAAGGCCCTTAGTTTCGCTGATTATGAGGACTTTAGCTATATGGTTGATATTCATCGACAAAGGCCACAAAAAGACATATTATTTGAATGTATATTTGAAATCCTCATTGATTTAAACCCTTAAAAACAGCCTAAAAACCCCCCTAAATGAGTGAACGCAGGAACTTCGTAAAACAGATCATTGCAGGCGCGGGAGCCCTTTCGCTTAGCGCATATCTTAATCCTGTACTGGCTGCAGAACTGGATCGGCAGGTAAAGCGAGTCTCTTTGCTGAATCCGGATGAGGCAGCAACGGACGAAGAATTTTGGGCGGTGATACGCGATGCTTTCACACCATCAACAGAATATATCAACCTGAATAACGGAGGCGTTAGTCCACAGCCACGGGTGGTGCAGGATGCGCATATCAAACATTATAAATATTGCAACGAGGGTCCGGCATACAATATGTGGCATGTGCTTGATAAAGCCCGTGAGCCGCTCCGCAAAAAGCTTGCTGAATTATCCGGATGCTCGCCGGAAGAGATCGCTATCAACCGGAACAGTACGGAGGGATTGAATACGGTGATATTCGGGTTGAACCTGAAAGCCGGCGACGAGGTGATCATGACCAAATATGATTATCCTAACATGATGAATGCCTGGAGGCAACGTGAAAAAAGGGAAGGAATAAAATTGGTCTGGCTGGATTTTGACCTGCCTGTTGAGAACGATAAAATATTCTATGCGGCATTTGAAAAAGCCATCACCCCAAGAACAAAGATCATCCACATTACGCACATGATCAACTGGACGGGTCAGATCATGCCGGTAAAACAACTTTGCGACCTGGCCCATTCGAAAGGCATTGAAGTGATCGTTGACGGGGCGCACACATTTGCCCACATGGATTTCAAGATCACGGATTTCGGTTGCGATTATTTTGCGGCTTCTCTTCATAAATGGCTCTGCGCGCCTTTCGGCAGCGGATTACTTTATATTAAGAAGGAAAAGATCAGGAATATCTGGGCCCTGCTTTCCAACGACAAACCTGAAGGGGACGATATCAGGAAGTTTGAATCGCTTGGAACGAGATCATTCGCCAGCGAGCATGCAATCAGCAATGCGGTGGATTTTCATAACCTCATTGGCTCAAAAAGAAAAGAAACGAGGTTACGTTTTCTGAAAGACTACTGGGCAAAGAAGCTAATAAAGAATCCGAAGATCAAATTGGGTACTTCCCTCCTGCCCCAATGGTCTTGCGCTTTAGCGATCGTTTCCGTGGCCGGCTGGGATGCGGTAGATATTGCTTCCACGCTCATGGAAAAATTCAAGATCTATACGGTAGGCATCAAGCATGAGAAGCTGAACGGAATACGCGTCACGCCTCATGTGTATACAACCATTGCAGAGCTTGACAAATTCGTTGATGCCATGACCTGGATCGCTTCCAACCCCTCACCCGGTAAAAAGTAATGGAACAGCGGATCACTTTTTTAACCCTCGGTGTGAAAAGCCTGAGGGTGTCCAGAAACTTTTATGAAAAGGTGCTGAAATTCAAACCCGCTAAGATCAGCGGCGACATCATTTTCTATTCCATCAATTCCCGGTCAATGGTCCTCGCATTGTATCCATTGAAACTACTTGCTGAGGATGCAAAACTAGCGCCCTTCAAACTCTTCATCCCTCGCAAGCTCGGGATAACAGGGTTCAAAGGGTTTACCCTGGCGCATAATGTGAAGAATAAATTTGACGTTGATAGATTGCTTGCAGAAATCAAGAAGCGAAAAGGCAGGATCCTCAAACCGGCCCATGACGCTTTCTGGGGCGGTCGCTCCGGGTATTTTGCCGATCCGGACGGCAATGCATGGGAAGTGGCGTGGAATCCGTTTATGAAGGTAAGGAGGGGGAAAATTATACTTTGAAATATTCAAAATGAAAAACACCATCTTCTGGTCTGTCGCAATCATCGCAATCGCTTTTCTTCTTTACCTGAATTTTTTCAGCGGAACAAAGGACGGAGTACTGCCGGCCGTGATCTTTACGGATAAAGCGCCAAAGCCTATCGGTCCTTACAGCCAGGCCTATTCAACAGGAAATGTCTTATTTGTTTCCGGACAGGTAGGCATTGACGCCATCACGGGAGAGCTTGACAGCAGTTCCATTGAGAATGAAACAAAGAAAGTTCTTGAAAATATAAGAGCGATCCTCGTGGCGGCCAAAATGGATCTCAAAGATGTTGTGAAATGTACGATCTACCTGACAGACCTGGGTGATTTCAAGCAAGTGAACGCGGTGTATGGAGATGCGTTCAAAAAAGACCCTCCTGCGCGGGAAACCGTACAGGTATGCGCGTTGCCAAAAGGCGCGCATATTGAAATTTCAGTAATAGCTGTGAATCAGTAGGAAAATTATTCCTTTACCACCACGTCGCGGATCTTCTTATTCTCCCTTCTGAGCGAAACGTTCTCTTCTTTCAGATCATCCACCTCGTAACGCGTCAGCTTCAGCTTCTCGTTCAGCTCCTTTTTCTGTTTTAAAAGCTCTTCAAGCTCCTCCTTGTATTTGTTGATCTTGATCTTCTGGGTCTCCGCTTGTTTGCTAAGCTCCTCGTTCATCCTTCTCAAGTCGGCATAGGACAACACCTTTTCAGGTGCCTGCTTCTTGGGGATAAGCCTGTATGAGTTGATCTTGTAAGCCATTTGTATTTGCCGTTTTAATCGTTAAGGGACACAAAAATATCTTATCTAAAGTTATTATCCCAATAAAAAGGAGAAGAAATGCATGCATAAAAAATTTTGTTGAAAGTGCTTTGAAATCTCATTGAAATTACTTTTATTGCCATAACGGTTCATTTTTCGGACAATCATTCTTCTCCTTATATTTGAGCTCAATAGCTAAGCGAAACCGATGTCCACCAACCTGGAATTCAATAAGAATGAAGATCATATTAAGCTCCTTGTTGCAGGGCTTGAGCGGAAACTGGAAAAAGTGTACCTGGGCGGTGGAAAAGCCCGCATAGAAAAGATGCATGAGCAGGGCAAAATGACCGCCCGTGAACGGATCGCATTCCTCCTTGATGAGAACAGTCAGCGTATCGAAATAGGCGCTTTTGCCGGTGATGACATGTATAAGGAGTATGGTGGTTGTCCCGCCGGCGGTGTGGTGGTGATGATCGGTTATGTTTCCGGCAGGCAATGCATTGTTGTCGCCAATGACGCGACCGTTAAAGCAGGCGCCTGGTTCCCAATTACAGGAAAGAAAAATCTCCGTGCGCAGGAGATCGCAATGGAGAATAAACTTCCAATCATTTACCTGGTCGATAGCGCAGGTGTTTTTCTCCCAATGCAGGATGAGATATTTCCTGATAAAGAACATTTCGGAAGGATCTTCCGGAATAATGCCATCATGTCTTCGATGGGAATATTACAAATTGCGGCTATCATGGGATCCTGTGTGGCAGGAGGGGCTTATCTTCCTATCATGAGCGATGAAGCCATGATCGTGGATAAGACAGGAAGCATTTTCCTTGCAGGTTCTTATCTCGTGAAAGCGGCCATTGGTGAAACGATCGATAATGAAACGCTGGGAGGCGCTACAACACATTGTGAGATCTCCGGCGTAACGGACTATAAATGTGCGGATGATAAAGACTGTCTGAACCGCATCCGGAATATCATGGATAAGGTGGGGGATTACGAAAAAGCAGGTTTCAACAGGGCAGCGCCAAAAATGCCTGTAAGGGATCCGAAGGAAATTCATGGGATCATCCCGGAAGGGCGCGATAAACAATATGAAATGATGGAAGTGATCCACCGCCTTGTGGATGATTCAGCATTTGAAGAATACAAAGAAGGTATAGGGAAAAGTATCCTCTGCGGTTATGCGCGCATCGACGGATGGAGTGTCGGTATCGTTGCGAATCAACGTTCTGTAGTCAAGACAAAAAAAGGCGAGATGCAGTTCGGTGGCGTGATCTATTCAGACAGCGCAGATAAAGCAGCGCGCTTTATCATGAATTGCAATCAAAAGAAGATACCACTTGTGTTTCTGCAGGATGTGACAGGCTTCATGGTGGGATCAAAATCCGAGCAAGGAGGGATCATAAAAGACGGTGCAAAAATGGTGAATGCCATGAGCAATTCCGTTGTGCCGAAATTCACCATTATCATTGGCAACTCTTATGGCGCAGGGAATTATGCCATGTGCGGGAAAGCCTTTGACCCGAGACTTATTGCAGCATGGCCGACAGCGCAGATCGCCGTAATGGGAGGTTCCCAGGCTGCTAAAACACTTCTTCAGATACAGGTGAGTACCCTTAAAGCCCAGGGAAAAGAGATCACGGCAGAGGAAGAAAAGAAATTGCTGGACACCATTACCGACCGGTACAACGCGCAACTAAGTCCGTATTATGCGGCATCCAGGCTTTGGGTGGATGCGATCATTGATCCGATGGATACAAGGACATGGATCTCCATGGGAATCGAAGCGGCGAACCATGCGCCAATTACCAAACAGTACAATGTTGGTGTGATCCAAACTTAGACCCTTACCCCCATTACCAGGATATCATCGATCTGCTCCAGGTTCCCCTTCCAGTCCAGTATGGTTTTTTCAAGAATGCGTTTCTGATTATGAATATTTTCGGTTGAAACCCTGGTAAGAAGATCCCGTAACCTGCTTTGCTTGAATTTCTTTCCTTGCGGACCCCCGAACTGGTCAGAATACCCGTCGGTAAAAATATAGATCATATCTCCTTTCTTCAGATCAAGTTCGTGTTGCGTGAAGGCCTCGCATAAATGATCCCTGGTGCCGGAAATGAATTGTTTGTCTCCTTTTATCTCCTTCATGTCCGCATTACTTATCAGCACAACCGGATTTCTTGCGCCGGCAAAATGCAGCTTCATCCTTTTCCTGTCGAGCATACAAAGCGAAAGATCCATTCCATCTGATATATTCCCCTCGTAATGATGATGCCTGAACGTTTCTTTGATGGCATCAGAAAGATAATTCAGTATCAGCGAAGGCTTCGCCAGATCGTACTGTTCCGCCACCCGAGTTATCGCCGAATGTGCCAGAACGCTCATAAATGCGCCCGGAACACCATGTCCTGTGCAATCGATCGCAGCAAACAGCACCCTGTCTTCATCCAGCTTCTTCACCCAATAGAAATCACCGCTTACAATATCCTTAGGGATGTAAACCACAAAACACTCCTTTAGTAATTCGTACATAAGATCCTGGGGCGGAAGAACTGCCTCCTGGATATGCCGAGCATAACGTATGCTGTCAGTGATGTCCTTATTCTTTAGTTCGATGATCGTGTGTTGTTCCTGGATGGCAGCGCTCTTCTCCTCAAGCAGCGCGTTTACCTTGTTCTTGAGTCGGTATTGGCGGAAGGAAAAGAATGCCATGGCGAAGAATATGAACGATAAGGCAATGAAGACAAGGATGAGTTTCTCTTTCCTTTCCGTTTCGGCGTTCGCCTCCTCGATCTCAAGACTCTTCCTTTTCAACTCCTCTTCCTGTAACTCGTTCTTGTATTTCGCCTCTACATCCAGTAATTGTTGCTGACTCTTCTCATTAAGGGAAGAATCAGAATAGGTCTTATAGTCAACGTAATATTTATGCGCATTCCTGAAATCTCCCGCGAGTTCATAGGCTTTTGAAAGATCATGGGAGGTTCCGGACACATCGAACCAGCTTTTTCTTGAACTGTGAACATCAAGGGCGCGAAGCAGATACGAAATAGCGTCCACGGGTCTGCCTTGTGCGACCAGGTTATTGCCGATGTATCTTAATGCGTTGCCAATTCCGTACTTATCATCGATCTTCTCCAATAATTTTAAAGCTTCAAAATGCAGCTTGAGCGCGGCGGCAAGGTCTTTCTTCTCCTCGTAAATAGAAGCTACAGCAAGCATTGTGAATGCCTCGGCATACGTATTTCCTTCGGCGCGAAATTGTATGATGGCCTTATCAAAATACTCCAGCGCCTTATCCAACCTGCCGCCTTGCTGACTGCAATTAGCGATCCCAAAAGAAGCGATCCCCATCATGTGCGGGTCTTGTGGCTCGCTTGAAGCGCTGGCATAGCATTTTTCGTAATACTCCATTGCCATTTCATAATTATGCAGCCCGAGGTATGCATTACCCAATGAGTTCAGCGAATGACTCTTCCGTTGTTTGTCGCTGCTCTTATCAACAAGCTTGAGCGATTGCAGGTAATAGTAGATAGAAGAGTCATAGATCCCTTTTGCATTGTGCGCATCACCGATCAGATCGTAACTCCGTTCCATATACAGGTCGCTGCCCGAATTCTTTGCAAGCCGGCCAAGGATCCTTCCGTAATGCATGGTTGAATCCGGGTAATTGCTCCGCAGCAATACGCCTATCCTCCAGTACAAACGCATTTGCATCGTATCCGGCGCTCCCTGGAGCAATCTTCTAAGGCTATCCGCCTTCTCGGTAATACCTGCTTGCATTGTACCTAAATCGGTCAAGAACAAGAGAATACTGATGAAAACACAGCGCATTTTGCAAGGTTAACAAATTCCTCTCACATCCCTTTTTGCCTGTTCGCAGGGATTTGATAAATTCGTGAAAACATTCTCCATGAAGAACCTGATTTACGCTGCCTCTTTCCTTCTTTGTTCAGGATCGCTCTTTGCACAATTGAATATCATCTCAACAAACCCGGCTGCGGAGCAGGTCATGCTGGGAAATTATAATCCCAATACCTACATGCCCACGCAGGTAATTGCTCATCCCGACAGCCTGACACGCGGCATTCAAATGAGAATTTCCCCCGATTCCCTTAAGAACTATATCATCAAACTTTCAACCTTCAGGAACAGGAACACCGGAGCGGACACCGTTTCCAATATAACCGGTATTGGAGCAGCAAGGCGCTGGGTATACCAGAAATTTCAGGAATTCAGTTCGCAGAACGAGAACAGGCTCATTCCATCTTACCTCCAGTTCGATCTTAGCATTTGTAACTTTCCTCAGCACCGTGATATCTTCTGCGTGCTGCCGGGAACGGACACCACCGATAAATCAATCATCATCATTGAAGGTCATATCGATAGCAGGTGCGAAGGCAGTTGCGATATCCTATGCAACGCTCAGGGAATTGAGGATAATGCAAGCGGTACAGCGCTTGTGATGGAATTGGCCCGGGTCATGGCAAAATATACATACAAGCAAACGATTGTCTTCCTGGTAACAATAGGTGAAGAACAAGGTTTGTGGGGTGCCGAAGCATTTGCCGATTATGTTCAGCAAAAAGGCATCCTTGTAAAAGCCGTTCAGAATAACGATGTGATAGGAGGTGTGATCTGCGGTCAAACCTCTTCTCCTCCATCCTGTGCGCCTTTCAACGACATTGATTCTCTGAATGTGCGCCTGTTCTCTCAAGGCAGTGTGAACTCAAAACACAAAGGCTATGCCCGCTTCATTAAACTTGAATACAAGGAACAGCTAATACAACTTGTTTCTGTGCCCAGCCTGATCAATATCATGACACCGGAAGATCGCACGGGACGATCAGGAGATCATGTCCCTTTCCGTCAGCACCTCTATACTGCCATGCGTTTCACTTCCGCCAACGAACATGGTGACGCCGGTGTTTCAAATCCAAACTATACCGACCGGCAGCATACAACACGTGATACACTTGGTGCAGACACGGATAATGACCAGGTGGTCGACAGTTTTTTCGTTGATTTCAATTATCTCGGAAGAAATGCAGTAATAAACGGTAATGCAGCGGCCATGTGCGCAACCGGACCGAAGCAACCCGATTTTAATTTATTTTCATGGGGTGTGAATAACATCATTGTCCAGGTGACACAGCAAACTCAATATGGTCAGTACCGGGTTGGGATAAGGACATCCACCAACGACTGGGACACGGTTTATACCATGACCAACACACTGATCGATACATTTCCTGTTGTTCCGCTAACAAATAATATTGTTTATGTAAGCATCATGTCTGTGGATACGGACAGTATTGAGAGTATTCCTTCGCAAGAAAAAACGGTGAACGTCAGCGGGCTTGGTAATGGCATCATCAACGATCCTTCCGGCATTGAACTTCTTCACAACAAGCCAAATCCATTTGATGAAGCAACCTATCTCACATTTTATATTGACAAAGAGGTCAGGGCAAAAAAATCAGAGATCATCGTAAGGGATGTAACAGGACGCGAGCTAAAGAAGATCCCTGTGATACTTCAGAAAGGCATGAATGAAGTTCTGTATGAACATGGCTACGGAATGAACGGTGTGCTTTCCTGGACATTGATGGTCGACGGTAAAGTTGCAGGAAGCCGGACCATGGTGTTTGCCAATTAACTGAGCGCCATTTTACCTAAGAATCAGCACATTAGGCTGGCCCGAAATCGCTTCCTTGAGGCTAATGAATTAACTATCAGAGGGTTCATATCCTGATTTTTCCTATCTTTGCCGGCTAATAAAAAGGAATATTAACAAAACGGAAGGTCCGTTTAAAACAACAAAACAATGTCATTGACAACTGAAAAGAAGAAAGAATTCTTCAAAAAGCATGGAGGGACGGAAAAGAACACCGGCTCATCAGAGGCCCAGATCGCCTTATTCTCTCATCGCATCAATCACCTCACAACACACCTTGAAACCAGGAAAAAAGACCGCAATACCATGCGCTCTCTCGTTAACCTGGTAGGAAAGCGCAAAAGTCTTCTCGACTACCTGCGCCGTACAGAGATCTCCCGTTACAGGGCGATCATCAAGGAACTTGATATCCGCAAATAATCTGAGGAAGCGAATGCAATAATATCAGCACCCGAAGCGGTGCTTTTAGCATTGCTCGCCTGCTCATCACAATCTTAAAAAAAACTAAAAAATGTCTATCAAACCAATTACGAAGTCCATTGATCTCGGCGACGGAAGGACCATCAGCCTTGAAACCGGAAAGCTTGCAAAACAAGCCGATGGCGCTGTGGTGCTGCGCTACGGCAACACCATGTTACTTGCAACTGTTGTATCCGCAAAAGATGCCCGTGAAGGCGTTGATTTTATGCCCCTTACTGTTGATTACCAGGAAAAATTCGCCTCCACAGGAAGATTTCCCGGCGGATTCTTCAAGCGTGAAGCACGACTCTCTGATTACGAAGTATTGATCTGTCGTATCGTTGACCGCGCCATGCGCCCTTTGTTCCCGAATAATTATCATGCCGATACACAAGTGATGATCAGCCTGATCTCCGGTGATAAGGATGTACTTCCTGATGCATTCGCCTGCCTGGCCGCTTCTGCTGCTATGGCAGTTTCAGATATTCCTTTCAATGGACCCATCAGTGAAGTGCGTGTTGGTCGTATCGACGGAAAATTCAGGATCAACCCTTCTATTTCTGAAATGGTCAACTCCGACCTGGATATGATCATTGCAGCTTCTGAGAAGGATATTGTAATGGTGGAAGGTGAAATGAAAGAGATCAGCGAGCAAGACATGCTTGAAGCGATCAAATTCGGTCATGAGAACATTAAAAAACATTGCAAGGCCATCAATGAATTCGCAGAAATGGCAGGTAAAAAGAAAACACGTGAGTACAATCATGAGAAAAATGACGAAACGCTGCGTGAAAAAATAAAGAAGGACCTCTACGACAAAGCCTATGCCGTTGCCGCTACAGGCAACCCGAACAAAAATCAGCGCAAGGATGCTTTTGGTAAGATCCTCGAAGAATTCCTTGCTACATACAGCGACGAAGAAAGGGCAACCATCAAATCGCTTGCGAAGAAATATTACCACGACGTGGAAAAGGACGCGATGAGAAAAGCACTCCTGGATAAAGGCGTGCGCCTTGATGGCAGAAAGACAACTGACATCCGCCCGATCTGGTCGGAGGTGAATTACCTGCCTTCTGCGCACGGATCCGCTGTGTTTACACGAGGTGAAACACAGTCGCTCACAACCGTTACACTCGGAACAAAACTGGATACACAGACCATTGACGGGGCAATCATCCAGACAACAAACAACTTTTTCCTGCATTATAACTTCCCCGCATTCTCTACCGGAGAAACCCGGCCCAACCGCGGTCCCGGAAGAAGGGAGGTTGGACATGGTAACCTTGCACAACGCGCTTTGAAACAGGTGATCCCTGCGGAACAACCTTACACACTCAGGATCGTATCCGATATCCTTGAATCGAACGGATCATCTTCCATGGCAACAGTTTGCGCAGGAACACTTGCGTTGATGGATGCAGGTGTGCAAATAAAGAAACCAGTATCAGGAATTGCTATGGGTCTTATCACGGAAGGGAAAAAGTACGCCGTACTAAGTGATATTCTCGGGGATGAAGATCATCTTGGTGATATGGATTTCAAAGTTTGCGGAACAGCAGACGGTATCGTTGCCTGCCAGATGGACCTCAAAGTTGACGGGCTTCCGTACGAAGTGATGGAACAGGCATTGAATCAGGCAAAACAAGGCCGGTTACACATCCTGGGTGAAATGAGCAAAACCTTAAGCGCTCCCAACCCGGATTACAAACCACATGCGCCGCGCCTTGTGAAACTCATTATTGCGAAAGAGTATATCGGAGCTGTCATCGGTCCCGGAGGAAAGATCATCCAGGAGATGCAGCGTGAAACAAATACCGTTATTGTCATTGAAGAGATCGATGGAATGGGACATATTGAGATATCATCAGAAGACAAAACAGGAATTGACGCAGCACTCGCGAGGATCAAGGCCATCACTGCAACACCTGAAGTCGGTGAAGTATATGAGGGCAAAGTAAAGAGCATCCTGAACTTCGGCGCATTCGTTGAGTTCATGCCGGGTAAAGATGGTTTGCTTCACATCAGCGAAGTGGATCACCGCAGGCTTGAAACGCTTGACGGGGTCCTGAAGGAAGGAGAACGTGTGAAAGTGAAACTGATCGGAGTTGATCCAAAGACTGGTAAGTTCAAACTGTCACGCAAGGTGCTTCTTCCTAAACCTGAAAAAACAGCCTGATGATGGAGTACAACACCCAACAACCCCAACTGAAACTCTCCGAATATGGCCGCCATATTCAGAAGATGGTGGAGTATTGCACCAAGATCAAGAATAAGGAAGAGCGCAATACCTGCGCGAATGCGATCATCGCTGTGATGGGACAACTTAATCCCCAGCTCCGTGACGTTCCCGATTTCAAGCATAAACTCTGGGATCATCTTTTCATCATGTCGGATTTCAAACTGGATGTCGAATCACCTTATCCTAAACCCTCACCGGAAACGTTCCAGACCAAACCTGACAGGATGAGTTATCCTACATACGACATAAAATACAAGCATTACGGGAAGATCGTGGAAGCCCTTATTGAAAAAGGCTGCGAGATGAAGGATGCGGAGATGAAGAAGTACTATATTGAACTTCTTGCCAACCTGATGAAGCGTCATTACCTCAACTGGAACCGCGACAGTGTGAATGACGAAGTGATCGTACAACATCTGAAGGAACTGAGCAAAGGGAAATTAAAACTCGAGGAAGGATTTGTTTTCAAGGCTACGCATGATATTCTTGGTAAGCAGCGTACGCAACAGACTTACGGAGCGAAGAAACCATTTCATAAACACCGCGGCAGTGGAGGTGGCAAATTCAGAAAAAAGTACTAGATGAGAACACTCCTCCTTACATTTATTCTATCGTTCACATGCTTCTCCTGTGGAAGCGGCGACATCAACCAGATCCAACCGGGAATGGATCAGTCCAAGGTCATTGAAATAATGGGAAACCCGGATGATGTGCTGCACAGCAACATGCAGGACTCCTCAGGCGGATTTTATGAGGTTACGATCTGGCAATACGGCGCTACCCAGGGCGTGATCCTCTATGGAGGAAAAGTGGAACAGGTGATCCCGGATGTGGACAAGCTCATGCGGGAATTGAAAAACGCGTCCGGTCAGTAAACAATCAGCAGAAGATGTCAGTATTCGAAATAAACGGCGGGAAAAAACTTCGCGGTGAGGTCATACCGCAGGGCGCCAAGAATGAAGCCTTGCAGACAATCGCCGCGGTATTGCTTACCTCCGGGAAGGTCACGATCAGTAATATTCCCGATATCATTGACGTGAATAAACTGATCGCGCTACTCGCCGAACTGGGTGTAACTGTGAATAAGATCTCAGAAGGCCAATATTCTTTCCAGGCAGATAATGTAAATGTAGATTACATAAGCTCCCCTGAGTTCAGCAAAAAAGGCGGGGGACTGAGAGGTTCCGTGATGATCATTGGTCCGCTCCTGGCGCGTTTCGGAAAAGGATATATCCCAAAACCCGGTGGAGATAAGATCGGCAGACGAAGACTGGATACGCATTTCATAGGCTTTCAGAAGCTAGGCGCTGAATTTATTTATGATAGTAAAAATGAATTTTATAAAGTAGAAGCGAAAAACCTGAAAGGCGCTTACATGCTTCTTGATGAGGCATCAGTTACCGGCACTGCGAACATTGTCATGGCTGCTGTGCTTGCAAAAGGAACGACAACAATTTATAACGCTGCCTGTGAGCCTTACCTCCAGCAATTATGCAAGATGCTGAACCGCATGGGCGCAAAGATCTCCGGCATAGGCTCCAACCTTCTTACCATTGAAGGCGTAACAAGCCTGAAAGGAACTGAACATCGTTTGCTTCCGGATATGATCGAGGTCGGCAGTTTCATCGGCCTTGCCGCCATGACTCAAAGCGAGATTACCATTAAAAATGTATCCTGGGAAAATCTTGGCGTTATTCCTTCTACGTTTTCGAGACTTGGAATTAAAATAGAACAAAGAGGCGACGACATGTTCATCCCTTCACAGGAAAGTTATGAGATCGAAACTTTCATCGATGGATCCATAATGAATATATCGGATTCCCCATGGCCGGGCTTCACGCCTGATTTGCTTTCCATTGTACTTGTGGTAGCCACGCAGGCAAAAGGCTCAGTATTGATACACCAGAAAATGTTTGAGAGCCGTTTATTCTTCGTGGATAAACTCATTGATATGGGCGCGCAGATCATTCTTTGCGATCCTCACCGCGCAACGGTTATCGGCCTCGCCAGAAAATATAAATTGCGCGCCATCTCCATGGCATCCCCTGATATCCGCGCCGGCGTTGCGCTGCTGATCGCTGCATTATCAGCTGAAGGCAAAAGCACCATCTTCAACATCAACCAGATCGACCGCGGTTACCAGCAGATAGATAAAAGGCTGCAAGCGCTGGGGGCGGATATTAAGCGTATTGATGTGTAGAGGATTAACATCTGTTAACAACGTTACCTTTCTGTTTTTATCAAATAGTATTAACTTCGGAATAGTTTTTGCATCTTGAACGTAAAGCGCATTCTATGAAAAGGTATTATTTCATCATCGGTCTTCTCATTCCTTGCTTCATCCTCATGAGCTACGTCATGAACAAGGAAATGAAGCAGCAGACCATTGGCATCAACATCGGGCAGATCGCTCCGGAGATCATTCTCAAAACACCCAAAGCAAAAGCCTTCCCGAATCCTGCCGGCAAAGGAGAAGTGCCCATCACGGATTCACTTAAACTGTATATACGCGACAGCATCATCAAGCTTTCCTCTCTGAAAGGAAATTTAGTACTGATCGATTTCTGGGCAAGCTGGTGCGGGCCTTGCAGGCAGGAGAACCCTGCTGTGATCGGCGCCTTCAATAAATACAAGAACGCAACCTTTACCAACGGAAAAAAGTTCCTCATCTTCAACGTGTCGCTGGACCAGGTGAAAGACAAATGGATGGCGGCCATTGAAAAAGATAAACTGAAATGGCCATACCACGGCAGCGAGCTCAAAGGCTGGGGTTCCAGCGTTTCCGCGCTTTATGGAGTGAGTTCCATCCCCGGTAATTTCCTGATCGATCAGAAAGGCCTCATCATCGCTAAAAACCTTCGTGGCGAAACCCTCGCGATAGAGCTGGAAAAGTATAGGGTGAAGTAAGTTAGGGAAGAACCCTGATGTCCGAAGATCTTCTTTATTACTGCGGAATCTCACCTTTCCTTCTTTTTGCTGTTCTTATCCTTTACCTGCTATTCAAACCCCAGGGAAAGGACGATGAGTTATTCGCTTACAAGGGCAAACCCGAACTGAAGTATATTATCAGCCAGCTTCGCAGATTCGAGATCCTTCACAAACGCAATTACTCTGAGAAAGCCATTAAAGTGCTAGGGATGTTCACGGACAGAAAACTGACCGACCGTGAACTGGATTCCCTTGAGGTAATTCTTACCTCGGCTTATTTTGACAGCTATCGCGACCGATGGATAGGCTTCAGGAAAGCAGAACCCTTATTGGTCTTTATCTTCTTCTATGTTTTCCTTTGGTCATTCGCAGCCTGGAACCTGGTCGTATTTCATAAGGATGAAGTCAGTATTGGCGCCTTGCTGCTCGTTGACATCCTGCTGTTCATCGTTCCGGTAGTTTTTGCTATGATCATGTTCTTCTTCCTGATGTTGCCACTCTATTTTTTCGCGGTCATTTTTCCCACCATCGGCACCTTCCCAAGGTCCATAATCTGTCTTGAAGAGATGATCAAAGCCCTCAACCCAGCCGGTCGTAAATCAAGGATCCTTACCCAATCCATCTCACAAAACAGCGCCATTGTCACCATATGAACCTACGGTCCTCTTTGTTTGACGTTCGGCTGTTGCCTGTTGCCTTTATTTCTAAACCCACCAAACCTTTTCCCGTTTTACACATCTATATATTGGTAAGCTTTGTGCGAAAGGGTCTGATTTGTTCGATTTTAACTACCTTTGACGTATGCAATTCACTGCTAATCAAATATGTACCATGCTGGGAGGCATCCTGGAGGGTAACCCTGAGACCACCGTTAACAGCCTTTCCAAGATCGAGGAAGGTAAACCCGGCTCCCTTTCCTTCCTAAGTAACATCAATTACGCCCATCATATATATGAGTCGAACGCCTCTGTGATCATCGTCGCAAAGGATTTTTTCCCGGAACGACCCCTTAAAAAGACCTGCACACTCATACGCGTTGACCATCCCAGGGCTGCCTTCGCCAAATTGCTCGATGCCTATAATCAGTTCCGTCACCATAAAACAGGTATTGATAAAACCGCTATCATTTCATCCGGCGCGCAAATTGGCGTACAAGCTTATGTCGGCGCCTTGTCTTATATCGGTGAGAATGTCATCATCGGGAAGAATGTCAAGATCTACCAGGGTGTTGTGATCTGTGATAATTGCACGGTCGGTGATGATACGATCATCTATCCGGGCGTTAAAATATACGCGGAATCAAAAGTTGGAAATTCCTGTACGATCCATGCAGGTGTGATCATAGGCGGTGACGGATTTGGATTTGTTCCTAACTCTGACCATAATTATGCGAAGGTTCCTCATATTGGAAACGTGCTTATTGAGGACCATGTTGAAATCGGTTGTAACACAACCATTGACCGCGCAACGCTTGGCTCCACTGTCATTCGCAAAGGTGTGAAACTCGACAACCTGATCCAGATCGCGCACAATGTTGAGATAGGTGAAAATACCGTGATCGCAGCTCAGACCGGCATTGCGGGTTCTACGCGCATCGGTAAGAATGTTATGATCGGCGGACAAGTGGGCATCATAGGACATCTCACTATTGCAGACGGAGTAAAGATCGCCGCTCAATCCGGAGTTGGACAAAGCATTACAACACCCGGAGAAGTTGTACAAGGCTCGCCCGCATTCAACATCGGGGATTATAAACGGTCATACGTCCTCTTCCGCAAATTACCTGATCTCGCCGCGCACATCGACGAGCTCGAGATCCTTCTCAAGGAGTTAAAAGCCATGCAGGAGAAGTGAGCTCTTTCCGATATCCGATCTCCGAATTCCTCATTTTTCCTACCTTTGCACCTCATTTTCACCACATTCCAACCTGATACAGGATGGTTAAACAACGAACCCTCAAGGACTCTGTAAGCATCTCCGGTGTGGGATTGCATACAGGAAAAAAATGCACCCTTACCCTCAAGCCTGCGCCTGAAAATCACTGGTTCCGGTTCAGAAGGGTCGATCTGAAAGACGCACCCGAGATCCTTGCAGATATTGACTACGTGAAGGATACAGAACGAGGAACAAAACTTGAACAGAACGGAGCATCCATCAGCACCACAGAACATGTTTTAGCAGCTCTGATGGGAATGGAGATAGATAATGCGATCATTGAGGTGGATGGCCCGGAAGTACCGATCCTCGACGGAAGCTCTTCTCCCTATATCGTCATGATCGAAAAAGCCGGAATTGTCGAACAACAGGCAGAACGAAAATACTTTGAACTAAAACATAACCTCAGCTACGAGGACGTTGCCAAAAAAGTAGAGATGCTTGCCGTTCCACAGGATGAATTCCGTATAACGGTCATGGTGGATTACAATAGCGAGATCCTTGGAACTCAGCACGCCAGTATGTACAATGTGCGGGAATTCAAAACGCAGATCTCCAAATGCCGCACATTCGTATTCCTGCACGAACTTGAAATGCTCTTGCAGCATAACCTCATCAAAGGAGGCGATCTCGACAATGCTATTGTGATGGTCGATAGGGAACTCCCGAAAGATAAACTGGATTACCTGCGAAAAGTATTTCACAAGGAGGACGTGGAAGTAAAAGGACGCGGAGTACTGAACAATACCAGCCTTCATTTTTTCAATGAACCTGCGCGTCATAAACTCCTGGATATTGTCGGGGATCTTGCGCTTGTCGGGATGCCCTTGAAAGCACATATCCTTGCTGCCAGACCCGGTCATTACGGCAACGTAAGCTTCGCAAAAAAGATCAGGGAAGTAATGCTGAAGCAGAAGAACCGTAAGGATGAATTTCATTACGACCTGACGAAGAAGCCACTTTATGACATAGGCGATATCATGAATATTCTCCCGCATCGTCCTCCTTTCCTGCTGATCGATAAGATCATGGAGCTTAGCAAGGAGCACGTGGTTGGCGTGAAGAATGTTTCCATGAATGAGCCTTTTTTCGCCGGGCATTTTCCCGGCGCCCCGGTCATGCCGGGCGTTCTTCAGATCGAAGCCATGGCGCAGACAGGCGGGATACTTGTGCTGAAGACCGTTCCTGACCCGGAGAATTATCTCACCTACTTCATGAAGATCGACAAGGTCAAATTCAAGCAGAAAGTCATGCCGGGCGACACCATCGTATTTAATTTACATCTTGTATCACCTATCCGTCGCGGTATTTGTCACATGGCGGGGACAGCATACGTCAACGGAATTCCCGTGATGGAAGCCGAGATGATGGCGCAGATCGTGAAAGTGAAAAACACCAATGAGCCAGCTCTCGTACATTCATCCTGAAGCCAAGGTCGGCAAGAACGTTAAGATCGATCCTTTCGCTACGATCTATGAGAACACGGTCATAGGCGACGGAACCTGGATCGCATCCGGCGCAGTTATTTTTCCGGGTGCGCGTATCGGGAAGAACTGCAGAATATTTCCCGGCGCATCCATCTCTGCCATTCCACAGGACCTGAAATTTGCAGGTGAAGAAACCATCACGGAGATCGGTGATAACACAACCATAAGGGAATGTGTTACGATCAACCGCGGCACCAAAGACCGGCAGAAAACAAGCATAGGGAGCAACTGCCTTCTGATGGCCTATGTTCATATAGCGCACGATTGTGCCATAGGAAATAATGCCATCATCGCCAACAGCGTAAACCTGGCGGGTCATGTCACCATTGAAGATTTTGCAATTCTGGAAGGCTATGTAGGCGTTTCGCAATTTGTAAGAATAGGCGCGCATTCATTTGTTTCCGGCCAGACCGGAGTGAGAAAAAATGTTCCGCCTTTTGTGAAAGCAGCGCGCGAACCACTTTCCTACGTTGGTGTTAACTCAGTCGGTCTGCGAAGAAGGGGTTTTAGCAACGAGGCCATCCTTGCGATTGAAGATATTTACAGAACGCTTTATGTGCGTGGCCTCAATGTATCCAACGCATTGACCATTATTGAACAGGAAGCTCCTGAAAGCCCGGAAAAGCAACAGATCGTGACGTTCATCCGGAACTCCACTGAAGGCATCATGCGCGGCATGAGCTAAAACCCTGAAAATCCCCGTTTTAAGCCTCCCTTATTAACAGTTTACTGTTTGTAAGTACCCCCCTCCGTCGAGCTAAGTCCCTCATTTGTAGGATAGTTTTGCTGTTTGAACCCCTTTCCTGAATGGGCAGATTGTCGTATTTTTATTGCTTGTCAACCGAAGCTTTTGCAAAGGTTGATTTATCCTGTCGTTTTGATAAGGATACACCAGCAATAAAAATCACAAATCCAATGAAAAAGTATCTGTTAATTGTCATGATGAGCATTTCTGCAACAGGAATGTTATCAGCACAGGGGAACACGCCTGCACCCGTGAAGAAAGACGAAAAGAAACCGCCACAGAAGAGCCTTCCATCGCTCTCGCTGGGTGCGGGTGTTCTTTCCTTTCACGGTAACGTGGGAAAGGGAAGCGCCAGTAGTTTCTCTTCGATCCGCGCGGGATATCAATTCTCCGTTGAGCAGCGTCTTGCCCGCATGATCGGAATTTCGCTGCAGGCCGCAATGGGAAAACTCTCAAAAGGAAACAGATCCGTTGACCCTACAATGAATCAGAATTTTGAGAACTCCTTCATGCAGTTCGGCTTGGGGCTCGCGTTTCATTTCGACAATGATGCCATCATGCCGGCAGATTATCCGGTTGCGCCATACATCTTCACCGGCTTCAACTATTTCATGGGAAGCATTGCCACAGATTCGACTGATGCAAACAGCAATAAGTATTATTACTGGGATGATGGTTCGATCCGCGACCTGCCACAAGTGGCGGGAAATGAATTCATCGCGAATTATATGAAGCGTGATTATACCTATGAGACGGCTCTGGCAGACGTGACCACATTTTCTATACCGGTGGGACTTGGATTCAAACTGAAAGTGCACAAGAATATTGAGGCCACGATCAATTTTGCCTGGCACATCACCATGTCCCCTACACTGGACAATTCCGATGACGGGAAAAATGATCCGTTCATGTTCAATTTCGTAACACTGAAGTATAATTTCGGAAGGAGTAAATCATCCGAGGAAAAGGACCGCTACTCTAACGTTGACTGGAACGCCATCATGAACATGGATGAGGACGCGGATGGTGTTGAGGACGCAAAGGATTATTGCCAGGGAACGGATAAAGGAATCAAAGTAGATGGAAAAGGTTGTCCTCCGGATAAAGACGAGGACGGAGTACCTGATCATAAGGATAAAGAACCTAATTCCAAGAAAGGTATCGCTGTAGATGAGAGCGGCGTCATGCTTACCGACGCAAGGATCGCTGAACTGGAAAGGTTAAAAGATTCTCTCTCTAACGTTAGGGAACAGGTTGTTGTGCAAAATCCAACTACAGAGACCTTAAAAGAGATCGACAAGCAAATTGTTGAACAGAAAAAAACGAACGAAACACAGCTTGGTGTTACTTCCAAGCTACCTGAAGAATTTAAGTCGGCAGATTCCAACAAAGACGGTGTCATTTCATCCTCCGAGATCAACGGGGTGATCGACATGTTCTTTGACGGATCCGGAGATTATACGGTGGAAAAAATACACCGTCTCATCGACTTCTTCTTCGAGCAGTAGGCCATAGCGCGATAGGTTTTCGCACGCCGGCCTGCCTCTAGAAGGAAGGACGGCGACTCCACCGACGGAGACGAAAACCTAAATACGCGCTATATGATCAAGTATGCTATCCTATTACTGAACTTCGCAGGACTGCTGGTTTACAGGGTTATTTTCGGACCCGATGTTACCTTAACCCCTACTGCCCCCGCCAACGTGGATCCCGGCCAGGAATTCAGCGTTGAAGTAACCATTAAAAAAGGCGCTGTTGGTGGCTTTGCCCAGCTGAAACTAGAGCTGCCGGAAGGCTTCACTGCCGCTGCCGGGGAAAAGAACGGCGCTGATTTCAAAATATCCGGCCAGACGGTTCGGTTCACATGGACCAGCCTGCCTTCGCAGGAGGAATACAAGATCTCCCTTAAGCTAACCGCCCCAACGGGTAATGATGGTAAGAAAACGATCACAGGAAAATTCTCGTACGTACTCGACAACAATAAAACTTTCGCAGAATTACCTCCCGTGGATATCATGGTTGGGAAAGAGGAACCCATCGTTGTCAATACCCCTCCGCCCCCGCCTCCCGATAATACACCACCGCCACCACCCGATAATACTCCTCCTCCACCCGATCCGAATAAATCAGAACCTGTAACAGTTACCGTAACCAGGAAAATGCCTTCTGAAGTTAAATCAGGGGAAGAGTTTACGGTTGAAGTCAGCATCAACAAAGGAGCCCTCAAAGGCTTCGCGCGATACCAGGATGTACTTCCCGACGGACTAAGCGCCACCGGCCTGGACGTGAAAGGAGGATCCTTCAGCTTTCTTGATCAGAAAGTGAAGATCGTTTGGGAAAATGTTCCCTCCGAAGAATCCTTTACGATCTCTTACAGGTTGAAATCCGATGCAAATTCCTCCGGCAATCTTACACTGGAAGGAATTTTCTCCTATGTTGAAAATGATGAACCGAAGAAACATGTTTTGCCTCCCGCATTTGTAACCGTAACGAGAGACCAGGTTGTTGTAAACAATCCACCTCCGCCTGACAACAATCCACCGCCTCCACCACCGGATAACAACCCTCCACCACCACCACCGCCTGATAACAACCCGCCACCTCCTCCACCACCGGACAACAATCCACCACCTCCGCCGCCGGCAGACCCTCCGGTAAATAATTCAAAAGTGGCTTATAAAGTACAGATTTGCGCGCTGAGAAATTCAACTGGCGACAACAATCACTTCCGGAACCTGGGTATCAGCGAACAGATCAATCTTGAATCACATGAAGGATGGAATAAGCTGACTGTAGGTTCCTTTGAGGCGTATAAGGATGCCAGAGATAAACGACAATCCGTACGTGGAAAAGGCGTCTCTGATGCCTTCGTTACCGCTTACAACCAGGGGAATCGCATCACGGTCCAGGAAGCCCTGATGATCACCAAGCAGCAGTGGTATCAATAGACTGAATTCCCGTTATATCTTCTGAAAAACTCATCGTGTAAAAGTGCGGTGAGTTTTTTATCTTTGTATGTATATGTCTGTCAGGCATTTGTTGATATGCTCTTTGCTTATTTCAGGGTTCAGCCTGCTGGCCCAGGAATCGGATACGCTTAACACAAAACCCGTACCCTCTCCACCTCCGATCGGCGATTCTTCCAATCTCCCGGAACCCGGATTCATCTTCAAACCAATACTCGGATTAGGTGTTGGTGTATTTACTTTTTATGGCGACGTTAATAACCGTGAACTGGTTCTTCCGCAAACCAGCCGCATTGGATACGAGTTAAGCATTTCACAGAACCTGAATAAATACCTGAACTTACGTTTCTATGTCTTGTTTGGAAAACTCGGAGCCAATGAAAGAAGCATCGCAAGAAATCTGAACTTTCAGAGCGAGGTCCGTATGGGAGGATTAAATCTTACTTACAACTTCGATCACCTGTTTCCGAAAAAACGTATCGCAGAGCCCTGGATCACCCTGGGATTTGAATCGTTCGAATATCTTTCTAAGACAGATATTTTCGATAAGAGCGGTAACAGGTATTATTACTGGTCCGACGGATCCATAAAGAACCTGGATGAAGCGGATGTGATGGCCCCATTTGCGATAAACCTTGTGCGCGACTACGTCTATGAATCCGACATTCGCGAAATGAATCTCGACAGTTTTGGGAAATATCCGGAACGTTCCTGGTCGTACACCGCCGGCGCCGGGATCAATCTCCTCCTTCACAAACAGGTCACCTTTAAACTTGGTTCTACTTTGCATATGGCCATGACCGATTATGTGGACGGAGTAACAGAAGACAGCCAGGGAAACAGGAAAGGCGACAAGAGGAATGATTGGTTCCTTATGACATCATTCTCCCTTCATTATGAATTTTCAGGAAATAAGAAGAAGATCGATCCAAAAGATACAATTGACTTTTCGGATGTGGATTGGTTTGCGCTTGATATGGAAGATAAGGACGGAGATGGTGTGAAAGATCCCGTTGACTCTTGCCAGGGTACTCCGAAGGGTGTGACTGTAGATAACAAAGGTTGTCCGCTTGACGGTGACGGTGACGGAGTGCCGGATTATATGGATGAAGAGGTCAGCTCTGCGAATGGAGCCATTGTGGATGAGTTTGGAGTGACGATCCCGGATTCCATTCTCGCAATGAAATACCTGATGTATGCCGATTCAACCGGTGAATTTACTGATAAAAGTACGGTTGTACTTGAGACTGCGATCGCAGGAGGATACTCCGGGGGTGTGCAGATAAAGAAAAGGGAATTTACAGTTCAGGTGGCCCGCTACACTACGGGCGTGCCGCAGGATGTAATGGAAAAACTTTTAGGCATCTCGGATATTAAAAGCAGTTTGCTCGGCGATTCCTCAACTATTTATACATCAGGAAAATATTCTTCGATCGATGCGGCGGAAGCCAGGAAACAAGAGGTCATCAATGCCGGATTCCCCGATGCTAAGGTTGTTTACTTTGAAAACGGAAAACTATTTGAGCTTGGAAAGAAGTATGGGGTGAATGGCAAGGATACTGGCAAGGATACTGGAAAGGATACCGGAAAGGATACCGGAAAGGATACCGGAAAGGATACCGGAAAGGATACCGGAAAGGATACCGGAAAGGATACCGGAAAGGATACCGGAAAGGATACTGGAAAAGATACCGGAAAGGATGTGAATCCGCCTGTGATTTCTTCTGGGGTAGTTTTCAGGGTACAGATCGGAGCATTCAAAACGAAGGTTCCTACCTCCTCATTCAGTTCTCCGCAGGGCGTGGTGTCGTTGAAGACAGAAGAAGGTTATTATAAGTATCTCACAGGAAGCTATGATAAATTCGAAGATGCTTCTGTGCTCCGAAAAGAGATGATGCAGAAAGGATATAAGGATGCGTTTGTTGTTGCATATAAAGACGGAAAACGGGTCCCCCTTGAAACCGTCGGCATCACGGTCTCGCAACAGCAGGAACTAAATTCTCAAAAGGATCAACCAAAGATCGACAACCGTGATAAAAACCTGGTCATGTTCAGAGTTCAACTGGGTGTGTTCAAGAACGAACCTCCTCCTAACCTATATAGTAAATTCAAAAAAGTTCCGAATGTGACAAAGATTACAACACCTTCGGGTATGAATCAATACCTGGCCGGTGAATTCAAAGATTACAAGTCTGCACAACTGTTTAAAAATGAGGTAGTTGATAAGTATGGGGTAGCCGATGCCTTTCTCATTGCCTATTATAATGGTCAACTTATCTCTGTACAAGAGGCCGTAGAGTTGACAAAACCACAGTAAGATTTTGATAAAATGTATAAAGCATAGCCCTTAAAATGGGTTACCTTTGCCCTATAACTATTCTGGCATTAAATTTGGTTTATAGTCAACGAGTTAAGAAGAAAAAGAACTGATTACTTCTTCACCAAAAAACTAAGAAAATGAAAAAGTTCCTTATCCCATCTGCTCTCGCATTTGCCTGCCTATTTTGTATCGAAGCTAAAGCCCAGGATCCAAAAGCTAATACCGGAAACACAACAACAACTGTAGAACGTGACGGTCAGCAAGACCCCACCGTTAAGCCACCAACTACAGTGAGTCCGGAGAAAAAAGATTCGGAAAATCGTGGTAATACAACAACTTCCGGAAAGTCAGAAAAGATCGCTATCGGAGATGAGGGGGATGTGGATGATAAAAAGAAGAATTCAGGCACGAACACCGTGAAGAATCCTACTATCCGTCCGAATACAACAAACAACACGAATACCAACACCACACGCGATCCAAAATAAAAAACCTTGAAAGCAATCGCATCCATATTCTTTTTGCTGTTCGCATTCTGCGGATCACAAGTGTTTGCTCAGGCTAAACTTGGCGATTTCATTCACAAGAGCAAGAACAACGTGAACAACGTTAAGAATAAGGTTGATAAAGTAGACAATACGGCAGAGAAGACCGGAATCGATCCCGGACAGGACACAACGCGTAAACAAACCAATACGACAAAGGACGAAGACAAGAAGAAGACGGATAACCTTGCTATCGGCGATGATGGAGACGAGGACAAAAAGAAGGATAACAAGACCAAACAGACCAAAGAGTTCATCAAGGATTCAAAAACCCCGAATTCAGGCACTACCCCTCCTCCCGGTGGTGGAAGCCTCGTCAATCCGGACAGCCAGAAAAAGAACATTGCAATTGGTGATGAAGGCGCTGAAGATGACAAGGTTAAGAACAAAGAAAAGAGCAACTCTACCCAGAACAATTCGGTAACACCGAAGTAGTAAGAATTTCATCCTTCCCATAAGGGTTTTCGTCGATATAATTCATTGATTCATTGGCAAAATATTGCTATTTTTACAAGTCTAATTTGCATGATCTTTAAATGAGCCGTAAACACACCATCCTGATCGCCGAGGATGAGCCAATGATGCTCAAGGTTCTGGAATTCAAGCTCCGCAAAGACGGCTACGAAGTGATGACTGCATCGAACGGAAAAGAGGCAATTGAAAAGATCCGTAATACCCCGCCTGACTTACTTATTACAGACCTCACGCTTCCTTTCTTTAATGGCCTTGAGATCATTGACTATGTGAGAAAGAACGGTACACCGCGCTTACCGGTGATCATATTAACAGACGTCGATACAGAATCAGTGATCCTGGAAGCCTTTAAAACCGGAGCAAACGATTTTATCACAAAACCTTTCAGCCCGAACGAACTTTCCGTCCGTGTGAAACGCTACCTCCAGGAAACCTGAACCCCCTATGTTTTCTTGCAAGAACGGGGCGATTCTCATTCTCCTCCAGCTCATATTTTTAACGACTCCCGCCCAGGATACAACCAATTACGACAAGCTTTATGAAAAAGCCCGAAAAGAAGCTTTTGAAAAAAAGAATTACGGAGAAGCGCGGGTGATCTGCAGAAAGATCCTTGATAAAAAACCTCAGTACTATGATGCAAGGGTTCTTATAGGCAATACGCTTGCCTTCGAAAGAAAATTCAATGATGCCCGGTTTGAAATAGAAAAGGTCCTGGAAGAAAAACCGGAATACCATGACGCCATCCAGATCCTTCTGAACATTGAATACTGGTCTGGAAATTTAAAACAAGCGCTGAAAGTAGCCGACAAAGCAATCCTGCTTTTCCCAAATGAATATGAATTCAAGATAACGAAAGCTAAGATCCTGGATCAGCTTGAATTGTATCCCGAGGCGCTTGCGATACTTGAAGACCTGCTTGTCCCAAAACCTAAGAAAGGCGGAATGGACACGGGCCAGCTTGACAAACTCCCCGAGGAAGTACAGGAAGAAATAAAAAAAATGATAGAGGAGATAAAGATCAAGATGAAAAAGAGCCACATCGGCGCGCTTTATACGCTTGAACTTTTTGATAAGATCTATGCGCCAAGACACCTGCTTGAAGTTGAATTCAAGCGGAAATTCGGAAAGAATGCGCTGATCTTAAGAACAAGCGTCGCGCGTCGTTTTGCGCGACAAGGCCTGCAGCTTGAACTTGATTACTACAGGAGACTGGGAAGAACATCCTATCTATATCTAAATGCAGGGTATTCCCCTTCATCCATTTTCCCGAGATTCAGATCAGGTGCTGAATTTTACAAACGCCTGAAACGAAATATGGATGCTTCCATAGGCGCCAGGTACCTTTATTTTGTCGGGAGCGACAGCGCAACCAAGCAAGTCATAATCTTCACCGGCTCCCTGGGTAAATACTATCAGAAATACTGGTTTGGTATGCGACCCTTCATCACACCAAGGGGAACAGGAGCCGCATTGTCCCTCCTGCTCCATGCCCGTCGGTATTTTGAGAATTACGACAATCATCTTACCCTCACGCTGGGGTATGGTCTGACCCCGGAAAACAGAGTTTTCCTTTCCGAAAACACTGATTTTTATACCGTCACGGCAGCCAGGGCCGGGTTGAACCTTCAAAGGATCGTCGCGAAGAACTACTTCCTTTTCGGCGGTTTAATCGGGGAAAGACAAGAGTTGAGTACTATGCCGGGGGTTTATATCTTTGACTTCATTTTTGAGGCCGGAGCCCGGTACAGATTCTGATGAAAATACACTTGCTAAAGTTCCTTATACCGCTACTGAGTGTTATGCTCCTGTTCACTTCCTGTGGTGAAGAGGAGACGAATACCATCTTTAAAAAGTTCCCAAGTGATCCATTTGACGATTCCTATGTACATGAAATACGAATAAACACATATAATGAAGATGGCATTGACTCGCTCTTCGCATACAAGAAAATGCGGGACTCGCTTGAGGTAACTCAATATCTTCCTTCACGCCTGATCCTCGACAGCTTTCTCCTTGATTCAACAGGAATACGTTTTAAAGGCGAATCCTCCTTCCAGTTCACGAAGAATAACAAGAAATCGTTCAAGATATCGCTTAACCGTTTCAATAAAGGACAGGCTTATGGCCCTGTGAAGAATTTCAATCTCAACAATTGCTTCAAGGATCCAACCTTCATGCGGGAAAAGCTGATGCTTGATCTTCTCCGCAAACAAAACCTTCCGGCTGCCAGATCTGCTTACGCAAAAGTTTGGCTTAACGATCAGTATCTTGGCGTTTATCTTCTCGTAGAGGAGATCGACAAACATTTTCTTGATGTAAACTTTACGAACCACGACGGCAATCTGTACCTGGGCGAACCACAGGCCTATCTTGAGGATCTCGGAGAATCAAAAGACGAATACCTGCGCAAATACAAGAAAAAGAAGAATAACGCAGGCGAAGACTGGTCGGACCTGGTCAATCTTATCCGAACCATTCATAAAAAAACAAAAAAGAAGAACTCCCGTCGCGCTGCAGAAGAACTCGATACCCTTCTCAATACGGAGAACATGCTTAAAGCCTGGGCCATCAACAATATGTTCGTCAACCCCGATGCTTTCAATATGCTCTACCCGCATAATTATTTACTTTATCACGAACCTACCTCCAATAAATTTCAATGGATCACATATGATTACAATCTCGGTTTCGCTGCGTGGAACCCGAAATTTACCCTGGAGCAGGTCTATACCATGGATCCTTTGTTCATCGCTGATCCGTCCACCGAACAGAACTTCCGCGAGAAGATCTTCTCCAACAAAAAATACGAAGCGTTCTATAAGATCTACATGTCCGGATTGCTGAAGGATGAGTTTTCCATCGATCAAATGGGTCATACCATCGATAAATGGGCAAAGCTTATTCGTACAGATGTATATGCCGATAGTCTGAAGATGTTCAGTAACGAGGATTTTGAAAAGAACATGACGGAACATATCGGGGATCCAACCGATCCCGGAGCATTTACACCCGGCCTGAAGGCCTTCCTCGTCAAGCGGCGTGATTTCCTGATCCGCGAAATGAAGAAGGAAAACCTGTTCAAATAAGCAGGTTCATGCAGATCCCTTCGTTCATTATCCTTTCCAACTGGTTCAGTGAGCTGTTCTCGGGAGTTAACAAGTACGTTCCCATCGATATCAAGATGCTGCTGATCATTTCGGCAGTGTTCCTCTCCCTGTCGGTGATCTTCTTTAACTACATTCTCACCAGCAGGGTCATTAAAACCCGTCGTGAGAAAAGGGAACACAAGCTGAAAAAGAAATTTGAGCTGCTCATCACCACCGTCATCTTTGATGAAGCCGAACTGGTAGGAGAAAAGCTGAAACAACGTGAAAGACTCCTGGATCATTTCAAAAAAAATTATTTAAAGACGGCTGAAGCCAGGCAACTTCTCATCGATGAGATCCTGAACCTCTACAAAGGGTTCACCGGCCAGCCTTCACGTACCTTACGACAGCTTTACCTCTCACTTCACCTGTACACTGATTCTATACGGAAACTTAAAGATCCCCGCTGGCACATCAAAACAAAAGGCGTGAAGGAGCTTTCGACCCTGGAAGCAAAACAGGGATACTCACGCATTTACCGGCTCATCAATCACAGTAATTCCATCCTGCGCATGGAGGCTCAACTGGCGCTTGTGAAGATGATGGATTTCCAGGCACTTACTTTCCTTGATGATACACGCTATCCCATTTCGGAATGGCAGCAGATCAATTTGCTGGAGGTGATGGCTTCGCTCGACAGAAAAATGACCTTGCCCGACCTTGGAAAATGGCTGCACTCCAGCAACGAGACTGTTACCATTTTTACGCTGAAGATGATCAGTTACTTTTCATTGCTGGATCTGACAAAGCCTGTGATCAAAATGCTGAATCACCCGAGTCTGAAGGTCAGGAAAGCGGTCGTGAAAACCCTGGGAGACCTTGATACCGCCAGCGCGCTCAGCTTATTAAAAAAACGATTCTACAATTTCGAAAAGGATTTCAAACTTGCCGTGATCGATGTTTCAACCAAGATCGCCATCGAAAAAGATTTTCCCTTTCTTGAATTGCAACTTTTAAGCGAGGACCGCGATATCAGCCAGGCGACTGCCTATGCGCTTGCAAGCAATTCCGATTCGGGAAAAGAACTGCTGAGGGGGATCTATGCATCCTATGCAGATGAAAAATTGAAAGGTATGATCCGGAATGCCCTAAATGAACCTACATTATGATCGAAGTATTCGACATACTGTCTACACTCTTCTATTACGGTCTGCTGGTGTATTCCCTCCTGCTCATTTCCATGTATATCACCCTGGCCGTGATCTCTATCCGTGAATCCGTTCTGTACATGCGCAAACAGAGTTTTGTGGATTATAAAGTTATTGCCAACTCTCCCCTCTCTCCTTCCATATCCGTAATTGCTCCCGCTTATAACGAAGGTCGAACCATAATTGAAAATGTTAAATCACTTATTTCTATTCGTTACACCAACTATGAAGTGATCCTCGTGAACGACGGAAGCAAGGACGACTCGCTTGAAAGACTGAAACAGGCTTACGACCTTGAGAAATTTCCATATGCGTATGAGGAGCAGCTCCTCACCCAGAAAGTAAAAGCGATCTATCGCTCTAAAAACCCTGTATACGGAAAATTGCTCGTCGTGGATAAGGAGAACGGAGGAAAATCCGATGCCCTGAATGCCGGATTGAACATTGCCAGGAACAAATATGTTGCCTGCGTGGATGTGGACTGTGTTCTTGAACAGGATTCTCTTTTGAAAATGGTCAAGCCGTTTTTGGATGATAATACCGGTCGGGTCATTGCAACAGGCGGCGTTGTCCGGATCGCAAACTCCTGCATCATACAGGACGGCAGACTGGTGAAAGTAAATCTTCCAAAAAAATTCATACCCCGGGTACAAACGCTGGAATACATACGCGCCTTTTTGCTGGGAAGAATGGCATGGAGCAGGATGAACGGGCTTCTGCTTATTTCCGGCGCATTCGGTTTGTTTGACAAGCGCATAGCCATTGATTGCGGAGGTTATGATGTGAGAACTGTGGGAGAAGACATGGAGATGGTTGTACGGATGCGGAGGTACATGCATAGTATGAAACAGCCTTACCGTGTAATTTATATTCCTGACCCTTTGTGCTGGACGGAAGCGCCTGATTCATACAAGATCCTCGGCATTCAGCGTAACCGATGGACAAGAGGAACGGCAGAAACCTTATGGCTGCATCGCAAATTATTTTTCAACCCTTCCCACAAGTTACTGGGGATGATCAGTTATCCTTACTGGTTCTTTTTTGAATGGCTTGCGCCCATCATTGAATTCCTGGGGATAACTTACTTCGCATTCCTTGCCTTCCTTGGCTACGTCAACTGGCCATTCTTCCTTGCCTTGTTACTGATGGTCTATTCTTTTGCCATCATGTTCTCCATATTAGCCATCGTTTCTGAAGAATTGACCTATCACCAGTACAAAAGAAAAACAGATATGTTCAAGCTCATGCTCACCGGCCTGTTGGAACCATTCTTCTTCCATCCCTGGGCGGTATGGAGCGCCATCATGGGAAACATTGATCTCGTTACCGGCCGCAAGTCCTGGGGTGAAATGACCAGAAAGGGCTTTCAGAAAAAAAGTGAAGTTCCAAAGGTTGTCACACCGGGATAGATCCGCACCAATTAGTACTTCGTAAATTCGTACAAAATTAGTAATTAGGTGCCCTATTGTTTCCGTGTTTCCGCCGAGAACTTGATCACCACTTCGCTTCCAAGGCTTGGTCCTTCCCCACCTATCTTGAACGCCGCCCGGTTGATCGTTGCCTGTCCCTCAAAAACAAAAATAGATGGCTTGCCCTCACGTTTCGCTTCACCAACATAGTTGAAGTACACATCAACAGGGACGGTTACTCCTTTCATCGTCAAACCGCCACTCGCTTTGTAACGAAACTCTGCGTTCACCGAGCTGTCGATACCTGTAGCTTTGAAATTAATGTTCGGGAAACTATCCACAAAGAAATAATCATTCTCAAGCAAATGCTCATCACGTCCCTCGTTTTGCGTTTTTATTGTGCGAACAGAAAGAATAAGTTCAACGGTTGATGTCTTCATGTCCCCGGTAAAATTTACGAGTCCTGAATCAAGACTTATGGTTCCCTTCGCATTGCTCAGGAAGTGACGCACATTGAATTCAATGAATGAATGCGACGCGTCGAATTTATAAACGCCTCCCAAAGAATCCACGGATGCCGATACCATTGCAACCGGCTCCGTACCCGTCACTCCATGGTCGTGCCCGTGATGATCTTTATCAATGGCAATATGAGGCGCGATGACAAGAGAAACGATCGACATTAATTTGATAAGAATATTCATAGATGGTCCTGAAGTATCCTTGAACGGATCTCCAACTGTATCACCCGTAACTGCCGCTTTGTGCGGATCAGAGCCTTTGTAATACATCTTCCCGTCGATCTCAACGCCTTTCTCAAATGATTTCTTTGCATTGTCCCAGGCGCCTCCGGCATTACTCTGGAACATTCCCATCAGCACCCCGGAAACCGTTACGCCGGCCAACAATCCGCCCAACACCTCGGGTCCGAATGCAAATCCTACTAACACAGGCGTGATCAACGCGATCAATCCGGGCGCGATCATTTCTTTGATAGACGCCTTTGTTGAAATAGCCACGCACTTTTCATATTCCGGCTTGGCTTTGTATTCCATGATGCCGGGAATTTCCCGGAACTGTCTTCGCACTTCGTTCACCATCGCCATCGCCGCGCGACCCACCGCAGCAATGGCAAGGGAAGAAAAAATAAACGGGATCACTGCGCCGACAAATAATCCGGCAAGTACATCTGCTTTATAGATGTCGATCATGTGGATCCCTGCAATTCCAACGAACGCGGCAAAAAGCGCAAGGGATGTAAGCGCCGCAGAAGCAATAGCAAATCCTTTTCCCGTTGCAGCGGTTGTATTTCCGACAGCATCCAGGGCATCCGTCCTCTGACGAACTTCCTTCGGTAATCCGCTCATCTCCGCAATACCACCTGCATTATCCGCAATGGGTCCAAATGCATCAATAGCAAGTTGCATGGCAGTTGTCGCCATCATTCCTGCTGCGGCAATTGCCACACCGTACAATCCCGCAAAATAATGCGCCATATAGATTCCCGCTGCAAGTACGATCATTGGTATCAGCGTTGATTCCATTCCCACCGCTAATCCTCCGATGATATTAGTAGCATGACCGGTTGATGACTGTCTTACGATCGTATTCACAGGTCGCTTACCCATGGCTGTATAATATTCCGTCACGTAACTCATGATGGTTCCCACAACAAGCCCAGTGATGATCGCATAAAAAATTCCGTTGGCAGTGATGATGCTTCCGTCGCGTATGAATGTAATTTCCGCAGGCATCATCCATCTGACGAGGAAGAAAGACGCAACTGCAGTAAGAACAATAGATCCCCAGTTCCCCATGTTCAGCGCTTTCTGTACGCTGTCGGTCTCCTTACTGATCCTGACGAATAATGTTGCTATGATGGAGAAAATAAGTCCGAGTCCCGCGATCACCATCGGAAGAAGAATTGGGCTCATGCCGCCGAAATTATCCTTTGCATCAATTTCCTGCCCAAGCACCATCGTTGCAAGAATAGTGGCAACATACGATCCGAACAGATCTGCGCCCATACCTGCCACATCACCTACATTATCTCCCACGTTATCCGCGATTGTTGCAGGGTTACGAACGTCATCTTCGGGAATACCCGCTTCAACTTTTCCAACAAGGTCAGCGCCTACGTCCGCTGCCTTCGTATAGATCCCTCCGCCCACACGCGCAAACAATGCGATCGACTCGGCGCCCAGTGAAAATCCTGCGAGGACTTCAATAGCAGTACGCATAGAAGTGCCTGTTACAGCTTCTCCCGGTCCGACAAACATATTCATCAGCACAATGAACAATCCTCCAAGTCCCAGCACCGCAAGTCCGGCAACACCAAGTCCCATTACAGTACCTCCGGTAAACGAAACGCTAAGCGCTTTTGCTAAACTCGTTTTAGCGGCGTGAGCGGTGCGGACGTTCGCTTTTGTCGCGACTTTCATACCAATATATCCCGCTAAGGCAGAAAAAAAAGCGCCTATAACGAACGCAATGGCAATAACAGGGCTGGAATGCTCAACAAGGGTACCGGAATATGCAAGCAGCGCCGCAGCGATCACAGCAAAAATTCCCAAAACTTTCCACTCCGCTTTCAGAAATGCAATTGCGCCGGCCGCGATATAGGAAGCCAGTTCCTGCATCTTTGCTTCGCCCGGGTCCTGCCTGGAAACCCATGCAGATTTCAAACCCATTACAAGAAGACCGAGGAGTCCCATTGCAGGGATAGTGTAAATGAGAAGTTCGTTCATGCTGAAAGGATATAAGGACTTAGAAATTAATGTATTATACCGTGTTTTTCTAAAATGGCAGCAAACCTACCATTTTTCAGGCTAATATCAAAAACCTGTATGCATCAGGCCATAAATGACCCAGAATGCGCTTCATCGATTTGATTTTAATGCCCGTCGAAATGAAGGCTGATTCAATTGCAATAAACGAAATATTACTGTATTATTACGTTCAATTCACTAAAACCTTGTTCTATGAAAAATGTTCTTTTGTTTTCTGTTTTTGCATTTATTTTATCAAATGCTTTTTCTCAAATTCAAACAAACACTTTTCCTGCTAGCGGAAATGTAGGAATCGGCACGCTGAACCCACAAACCCCTTTACACGTGATAGGGGATGCCACAATTTCCGGCAGTATTGTGACTTCACAGGTCCTTATAACTGACAAAGTTCAGACTGATACCATCAAAGGAAGCTCGCTAACTTTAGGTACAAGTTCTGTTGTTGCGTTACCAATCAAAAATTGTTTGTTGGCGGAGATGCTCAAGTGACCGGCTTATTTCATGTGCTGGAAAAAGCCAAAATAGGAAATTCGATTTTCTTCGAACATAACCCCCTTGACCTGAGAAATGAAATTTACACAGATCTAACCGCAAACTCCCGATTATATATTCAGTCAAATCAGACACAGAATAATTTTACGTCCACAAACACTTTTAATACTATCATTAATTCAGGTAATGAAGACAAGGTTGGAATAGGAACAGATAGTCCGCAAAAAAAACTTCAGATCACCACTACTCATCTTGTATCGGTTCTTCCGCCTCCCGATTTTCCTCCATCTCCATTAAGCCATGAAGGCTTCAGGCTTGAAAATATTTTTCGGCAAAGCAGTAACTCCAGTATTGTACTCGGTACAAATACCTGGGATATTGAACCTTCCGGATCAAATAATCTGACGTTTCTGGAACCGGGGCAGCCACCCGTGCTCACCTTACTCGACTTTGGCAGGGCAATAATTGGACCTGTTGTGGCCGTTAATGCCAACACTTATGATGCCCCTTCACGGCTAAAGCTTGATGTGCGGGGCGACGGAAGATTTACTGATGCTACGGGTAATAATTATCTGCGCGTGGGCTTCAATTCTGCAAACGCCATCCTGGATAATTTCGGTCAGGGTGCATTGCTGATAAATTTTTATAGCGATAAAGATGTTGTAATAGGAAGTACAAATGCTACTCTTAAAATTGTCGGGAATACGGGGATGGGAACAAATCCGGATCCCAACTACAAGGTTAAGGTAAATGTTTTCAATGCGCTTGATAAAGCATTTGCGGTATTTAATGGCACTGACGAAAATTTCCTGGTGCATGGGGACGGTTTTTGTTTTGCAAGAAGATTTGAGGTTGCAACCGGAACCTTTGCCCACCCAGACTATGTCTTTGAAAAAGGTTATCCTCTTTTAAGCATAAGTGATCTAAAGTCATTTCTTGAAACGAACAGGCACCATCCTAATTTCTTTTCTGCGGCAGAATACGCGAAAAAGGGGAAATACGATTTACTCGAAATGGATATGAATCTTTTAAAGACCAGCGAGGAATTAACGCTTTATGTCATCCGGCAGGATGAACAAATGACGCAAATGAAAAAAATGATTGATGAGCAGAGTAAGATGATTGAACAAATGAAAATTGAAATAAAGGATCTGCAAAAGAAGCACCCATAAATGAGAAAAATATTCAAAATATTGTTTGTTTGCTGTTTAATCCTTTTTCCCTTGTCAGAAATTATTGCGCAGGATAGCGTTAAAATTTGTTTTGTTAATGGAATAGGAATAAAATCGGGAGTTACTATTTCGCATCTAATAATGAAAAACAGTCCCGATAATACCGCAAATGGTAAAACAAGCAACATATTGACTGCATATTATGCATTGGCGGCGGAATTCCTGCGTCATAAAAATTTTAGACTCGAAACCAACATTGGACTTCTTCAGCGCGGCGGTAAAGTTGATAGTACCCATCCATACTATTATGAAATTTTTGTACCGCCATTCGTGCAACGCCCTACTAACATCAAATCAAAATTACTTTTCCTGACATGGAATATTGCTGGTAAAGGAGGCATGCGTATAGGTGACTATTTTCCATATCTACAGATGGGACCCGCCATTGATTATCGGATATGGGGTCGTGATGACATATATTCCTATTATGAAAAGAGAAAATTCAATTATAGCATTATATATGGCGCCGGAATAAATTATACAACAAATAAATGTGTCTTCTCTTTTAATGCATTCAAATATTTTCATCTTACTGCGCTATCTGAATCTTATCGCGGTGACTGCGCCAGTACAGCGGTGGATGGCGTAATATGTTCGGAAAGATATGGGAAATTAAGCAGCAGCGATATTGTCATAAACGTTGGCATTAAGTATTTATTTACTAAACGGAATAAACAAGATGCTCTTTAAAAAATATTTCTTCCTTACCATCCTTTTGGGATTATCAGTGTATGATTCCGTTACTTTTGCCCAGAACAGGATATGCGGAACTGTTGATACGGCTGCTGATTTCCTTTCACAACTTGGGCCGCAAAGAGCCGCTCCTCTTCCTAATGCAACCGTACAAATATTCATACATATAATAAGAAAAGATAATGGCAATGGAGGGGCTTCATTGTCCGAGGTCTTAAATGCTTATAATAACGCAGTTCCCGTATTCCAGGTTCATGGAATTTGCCTTAACCTGATAGGTACTGATTTCATTGATAATAATGATTTTGCCAAGCGCTATGAAAAAGATGACTGTCTCACCTGCACGTTTGAAGAATTGATTCAAGTCAACTCCCATCTTAACGCTATTGATATTTACATCGTTCCAAAATATCATGGGTCTGTACCCATATCTAATCAACTTCCTGGTCTTGCAAGCGGTATCCCCGGCAAAGCGCTTGTTCTTGTGAAATACATTGAGGATGTAAATGGTGATCTTATACCGGTTGGCCTTTCTCACGGCGCTATTATGGCACATGAAATTGGGCATTGCCTGGGCTTGTCACATACACATCATGGAACTGATCTTAACGAGGGTGGCGGTTGCCAGGAACTTGTTATACGAAGCATTAACACGAGTCTACCCTTTCCTAATCCTAACTGTAAAGTATGTGGTGATTTTATTTGCGAAACACCTGCTGATCCGGGATTATTGGACTTAGTTGACGCTTCCTGTAATTACACAGGGACTGCTACTGATGCCAATGGGCAGGTATATACTCCAAACACAAATAATATCATGTCCTATACGAGGCTTGAAGGTGGTTGCGGAACCCATATTGTTGGGGAGCAAGGACTGAGAATACTTGAAATAATTGCTAATAGCCCCCTCCTGATGGCATGCCTTGCACCCGCAAATATAGTTCTTCAAAATTTTACGCTACCTTATAATCAGCCTATACCTTCGTCCCCACCTTTTATTATTGTTACTGACCAAACATTTACCGCACAAAATACCCTTACCGCTGGGCCGAATGTTACCGTAAATCCAACCGGGGAATTAAATTTAGTGGCGGAAAGCAAAGTAATATTATTGCCGGGCTTTAAGGCTCAACTTGGGAGCCACTTTTGCGCACAAATCGGGCTGCATTGTAATCCCATACCAAATTGCCGTATTATACCAACCGAACCTCACCAAAATAATTATTCAAATAATCCACTTGTCACAGATTCATTTTTATTCCCGGATGAAAATGAAATGATACCACTGATCGTACCTTCAAATAAGGTTTCTCCAAATCCATCCAATGGAAAGTTTACTCTTGAGATCACTAATTTTGCAGAAATAAAACAAAGGATGATAATCGAAATCCTCAACACACTTGGAGAAATTGTACTTCAATCCATGATTACAAATCCCCAATGCGCCATTGACTTATCGACCCAATCTAAGGGCGTATACTTCATCAAAGTTCAAAGCGGCGCTCAGATTTATACCGAAAAAATAATCATCCAATAATTCCGCCCCCTTCCGGTGATTGCTTGGTCGGCTAATATCAAAAACTTACCTTTGAGCCCCGTGAAAACCAATCGTATAGCAAAGAAATCCAGGATCTTCAATGACCCGCTTTATGGATTTGTGAGTTTGCCGGAAGGGATCATCTCGGACTTGATCGACCATCCCTGGTTCCAGCGATTGAGAAGGATCAAGCAACTGGGAATGACGAATCTTGTTTACCCCGGTGCGCTACATACCCGTTTTCATCATGCGCTTGGTGCCATGCATCTGATGAGGGAAGTGGTGGAATCACTCAGAAATAAAGGCGTAGAGATATCCGATAAAGAAAAAGAGGCCGTTACCATTGCGATCCTGCTGCACGACATAGGCCATGGTCCTTTTTCGCATGCGTTGGAGAAAAGTATTGTGGACGGTATTTCGCACGAAGATCTTTCTGCACTTTTCATGGACCGACTGAACTATGAATATAAAGGAGCCCTTTCGCTTGCCCTCTCGATATTCAGAGATGAATATTCCCGCAAATTTCTTCACCAGCTTGTTTCCTCGCAACTTGATATGGACAGGCTGGATTATTTATTGAGGGATAGTTTTTTCACCGGTGTTTCCGAAGGAGTAATTTCTTCTGACCGCATTGTGAAAATGCTTCACGTTGTGAACGATGAACTGGTGGTGGAAGAAAAAGGACTTTATTCCATTGAGAAATTTCTCATCAGCAGGAGGCTGATGTACTGGCAAGTCTATTTACACAAGACGGTTCTCAGCGCAGAAAATATGCTCGTGAAGATACTTGCGCGGGCAAAAGAACTTTGCGCAAAGGGTGAAGATCTGTTCGCAACCCCGGCCCTGGATCTTTTTCTGAAAAATAAATTCAGCAAAAAAGATTTTCAAAAGAAAAAGGTCTTGTTGGAAGAATTCGCAAAACTTGATGATCATGACGTGATCGCTTCCATAAAAGTGTTGAGTGATCACCCGGACCCGGTACTTTCAAAACTTTGTTCCTGGCTGCTCGACAGAAAATTGCTAAAAACTGATCTGCAGAACAAACCCTTCGACGAGCGTTTCATAAAAAAACAGCAAGAAGACGCTGTCGGCTCGCATAAGATCGACAAAAAGAATATCAAGTGGTTTGTCTTTTCCGATCATGTTACAAATGAGACCTACGGCTCCGACAAGATCCGCATCAACATCCTCATGAAAGACGGCTCATTGATCGACATCACCCGCGCTTCTGATCAGGGTTATCTGGGTGGGATACAAGGAGTAGTGAAGAAGTATTTTCTCTGTTACCCTAAAGCTTGACAAAGGAATTCGGTTCGTTCTTCATAACTCAAGAATTAATATTATTTAAGTTAAATTTACCACATGCGCAATCTCTTTCTTCTCCTTCCACTTCCCCTTCTCCTTTTCTCCTGCGATGACGAAACATCTTATTATGATCCGGGTTGTGGTCCGGAAGATGATTTCGCTCCCACTTCTTTGCTTTCATACGCCGGCAATCTCGCAAATACAGACAGCCTGAATGATTCGATCACATTTGATATGGGAAGGATCGCTGATCATTCGCTTACATTCATGATTGAACAAGTGATCGTCTGTAAGGATGCGGATCTTACTCAGTCAAATGCCGATACGCTATATCCCGGCGTTCCGGTGGTGATCCTTAAAACTGTAGGAGAAAATATTTCCGGCAACTGGGGAAGGCCCGTTTTCCTGATCAGATATCAGGGTGACCAGGAGATCAAGGAAGGATATATTTCCCTTAAAGGTGTGTCGGTGTCGAATAGCTTCACTGCCGACAGCAATCTCTTACTCTATGGTTTCACAGGATTGCGGGAAGGAAAAGAAGGAGTTGTGAAGGGATTGGCAGTAGTTATAGGAAAGAATAATCAGGTGCTCGCATCCTGTGAAGTTGATCCCATTGGAGGAGATGGCTTCGATCAGGCCGGAGAGGTCAGGTATAATTACACGGTCTGGGGACATCTCAACGACAGCATGGGATTGAGCGGGATCAGGAACGTACTGGATCTTGAGATGTATTATCCCGCATGCGGATATGCAGGAGGCAACGTTCATCTTTTCTGGACAGGTGAATCACTCGTCAATGCGTTCATGGATTACGATATGGGAGATGCCGGTGCGTACTCTGTTTACTCTTCCCCGATCTTCCCGAAAGATGGGAAAGGAATGAAGAACGCGGTCCTATGTGTGACTAACCAGGTTGAATACGACGGAACGGAGGAGATGAAAGAATCAAATCACGACAGCATCGTTGTAAAATATACCTGGGATCCTAAGAACGGACTCGCCAAAGGCGATACGATCTTCAAACAAAACATGGTTCTAAAAAAATAAACAATGCACGCAAGAGTCCTCACGTTACTTCTTCTCCTTCTTCCTTCCACTTCCTTCTTCGCTCAAGAGGCAGAAAAATATTACGATAAGGCGATGGTAAACCTGGAAGCGGAAAAGTACGAGGAAGCGATCAAGAACTTTGACAAATGCATAGACCTGGATCCTTCCAAACCAATCCCATGGTTCAACCGGGGCATCACCTATATGCGGTTGGGCGATTACCAAATGGCCATGAAGGACATGAAAGAAGTGCTTCAGATATCGCCGGAAAGCAAAAAGGCCTGGCTCAACCTGGGAACGTGTAGAAAAAGGCTCACGGATCTGAAAGGCGCCTTGTTGTGCTACCGGAAAGCGTTGACAATTGACCCTAACTACGCTGATGCCTGGTATAATCTTGGGCTTGTGTATGAACTCAAGAGCATGCGCGACTCCGCCTGCTTTGGTTTTGAGAAGGCTAAGAAACAGGGAATGGCAAGTGCTGAGAAAAAGCTTGAAAAGTGCCTGGATTCCACGTATTTAGATGGGTCAACGCACTCAATAATACGACTTGAAAAGACAGCTCCTGACGGAAAATACGGGCTTACGCCTGAATTCCCCGTAAAAGTGGGTAAAGGACCGCAAAGCGGACCTGCAAACCAGCGGGATTATCTTGAATTATTGAGAGATGCGCAGGGGAAATCTATTAAATATCAACGAGTTGGCTCCGGATGGCCTTACGACTCAAAGAACGCCATTTTCGGAAAGGCAATGGTCGATAATTACGAGATTGAGTACTTGAATGAAAAAGGGAAGAAAAAGAAGGCCAATATCTACATCTCGATGTACGATTACGAAGAGCCCATGATTCCTTTCGGTTTTAAGACCGTTCCGGTCCCGGAATAGCGCCTTTTTTCAGAGGAGAGTCAACGTCCTCATTATCAGATTTTTTTTCAACAATCTGCGTACAACGTATCCTTTTTTAATTACCTTTGCCGTCCCTTAAAAAAGGGACAGTTTTTTTTATTGTAATCGCAGACAAATCAAGTAGTTAAAGGTACCATGCCAACTATTCAACAACTTGTCCGAAAAGGACGTCAAAAGTTGCCCAACCGCAGCAAGAGTGCGGCTCTGGATTCGTGCCCACAACGCAGGGGCGTTTGTACCCGCGTTTATACCACCACTCCAAAAAAGCCAAACTCTGCATTACGTAAAGTTGCCAAAGTGCGCCTCACCAACAAGATGGAGATCATTGCTTACATCCCCGGTGAAGGACACAACTTGCAGGAACACTCGATCGTTCTTGTACGCGGCGGAAGGGTAAAGGATCTGCCAGGTGTTCGTTACCACATTGTTCGTGGAACGCTTGACACCGCAGGTGTAGAAGGTCGCAAACAACGCAGGAGCAAATACGGCGCTAAAAAACCTAAAGCAGGTGCAGTCGCCGCAGCAGCTAAAACAGCTGCCCCCGCAAAAGCATAAAGGCAATTAACGTAATGGGAAAAGGTTTTTCCCGCTAATTTTTTTTAAGAAACATGAGAAAATCAAGAGCTAAAAGAAGGATCCTTCTTCCGGATCCTAAATTCAGCGACACCCTCGTTACCCGTTTCGTCAATAACATGATGTACGATGGGAAACGCGGTAAGTCGTTCAACGCATTTTACGATGCCCTCGCCCTCGTTGAAGAAAAAACCGGGCAGGGCGGTCTCGAAACCTGGAAAAAAGCGCTTGGCAATGTGATGCCGAACGTGGAAGTGAAGAGCCGTCGCGTAGGCGGTGCGACTTTCCAGATCCCCCAGGAAGTGAGACCGGAGCGAAAGATAGCCCTCGGAATACGCTGGCTCATCCTCTACTCCAGGCTTCGCGGAGAGAAATCAATGGCGCATAAACTTGCGGGCGAGATCATCGCTGCGGCAAAAGAAGAAGGCGCAGCATTCAAGAAAAAAGAAGACACGCATAAAATGGCCGAAGCGAACAAAGCTTATTCGCATTTCCGCCTGTAACGAAACGAGAGAAAGAAAGATTCATGGCAGATCTCAGATATACAAGGAACATCGGTATCGCAGCGCATATTGACGCCGGGAAGACTACATGTACCGAGCGTATCCTCTACTATACCGGCGTGAATCACAAGATCGGTGAGGTGCACGACGGAGCTGCCACAATGGACTGGATGGTGCAGGAACAGGAACGCGGGATCACCATCACATCTGCTGCCACTACTTGTTTCTGGAACTACCGCGGAAATAAATACAAGATCAATATCATTGATACGCCCGGTCACGTGGATTTTACCGTTGAGGTGAATCGTTCACTCCGTGTGCTTGACGGTCTTGTATTCCTATTCTCGGCAGTTGACGGTGTTGAGCCGCAATCCGAAACAAACTGGCGACTGGCAAATAATTATAATGTAACACGAATCGGTTTCGTCAACAAAATGGACCGTGCAGGAGCAGATTTCCTGAATGTCGTTAAGCAGGTGAAGACCATGCTGGGAGGTAATCCTCTTCCGCTTCAGTTACCGCTTGGTAATGAAGAGCATTTCCGCGGTGTGATCGACCTCATCAATAATAGAGGCGTTGAGTGGAATGAGAATGATAAAGGAATGACATACAACGTTGTTCCTATTCCGGATGATATGAAGGAAGAAGTTCAGGAGTGGAGAGCAAAACTTCTGGAAGCGATCGCGGAGTTTGATGATCAACTAATGGAGAAGTTTTTCGACAATCCTGAATCCATCACTGAAGAGGAGATCATGAAAGCGCTCAGGGCAGCCTGCATCGCCGGAAAAGTTGTTCCGATGGTCTGCGGATCTGCCTTCAAGAATAAAGGTGTACAAACCATGCTTGACCTGGTGATGGAGCTCATGCCTTCGCCAATGGACAGAGATCATATTGTTGGGATAAACCCTGACACAGGCGAAGAAGTAAGCAGGCATCCGGATGTCAACGATCCTTTCACAGCCCTTGCTTTCAAGATCGCTACAGATCCATTCGTGGGTCGCCTTTGTTTCATCCGCGCCTATTCTGGAAAACTTGACTCCGGTTCCTACGTTCTCAATACACGTTCAGGTAATAAAGAACGTATCTCGCGTATCTTCCAGATGCACGCCAATAAACAAAATGCCATCGATTGCCTTGAAGCGGGAGATATCGGCGCAGTAGTGGGATTTAAAGACATCCGCACAGGCGACACACTTTGTCTCGAAGATCATCCCATTGTTCTTGAAGCGATGAATTTCCCTGAGCCTGTTATCGGGATCGCGATTGAACCAAAGACACAAGCTGACCTGGATAAACTAGGAACAGCGCTTAATAAACTTTCAGAAGAAGATCCTACTTTCCGTGTGAAGACCGATGAAGAATCCGGTCAGACCATTATTAGCGGCATGGGAGAGCTTCACCTTGAGATAATCGTTGACCGTCTCCGCCGCGAATTTAAAGTTGAAGTGAACCAGGGCGCTCCGCAGGTTAACTATAAGGAGTGTATTGTTGGAACAATTGAACATCGTGAAGTATATAAAAAGCAAACAGGCGGTCGCGGAAAGTTCGCAGACATGAGATTCACAGTATCTCCTGTTGACGCCGACTTTGAATTTACGGATAAGAACCAGGGACTGCAGTTTGAAAACGAGATCACCGGTGGTAATATCCCGCGTGAGTTCATCCCTGCTATTGAAAAAGGCTTCAAAGCCTCCATGGTAAATGGAGTACTCGCAGGATATCCAATGACAAGTCTTAAAGTGGTTCTCACGGATGGTTCATACCATGCTGTTGACTCGGACGCCCTCGCTTTTGAGATCTGTGCAAGAAATGCTTACCGTGAAGCGCTTCCGAAAGCAAGGCCAACGCTTCTTGAACCGATCATGAAGATCGAGGTCATCACACCCGAACACAATATGGGTGATGTGGTAGGTGACCTGAACAAACGTCGCGGACAAATTGAAGGAATGGATACCCGCGCAGGCGCGCAGGTGATCAAAGGAAAAGTGCCGCTTGCTGAGATGTTCGGATATGTAACACAGCTCCGTACCATCACTTCCGGACGCGCTACTTCAACAATGGAATTCTCCCATTACTCTGAAGCGCCTAAGAACGTTTCAGAAGAGGTGGTGACAAAAGCAAAAGGTAAAAAAGCAGAAAAAGTTTAATCATCTGAACGCGATAACATGAGTCAAAAGATCAGGATCAAATTAAAGTCGTACGATTACAACCTCGTTGACAAGTCAGCGGAGAAGATCGTAAAGACCGTCAAACAAACAGGCGCAGTAGTGAGCGGACCTATTCCATTGCCAACGCATAAGAGGATCTATACGGTCCTGCGTTCACCGCACGTGAACAAGAAGGCAAGGGAACAGTTCCAGCTTTGCGCTTATAAGCGATTACTCGATATCTATGCTAACTCCAAAACGGTTGACGCCTTGTCAAAACTTGAGCTTCCCAGCGGAGTAGATGTGGATATCAAAGTTGTATAAAGAATTTTCAGGTATTTATAATAAAGACATCATACAATGTCAGGAATTATTGGAAAAAAGATCGGAATGACCAGCATTTTCAATGCCGCAGGAAAATATGTTCCCTGCACAGTGATTGAAGCGGGTCCTTGTGTTGTCACGCATGTGAAAACCACCGATAAGGACGGTTACGAAGCAGTGCAGCTTGCTTTCGGTGAAAAGAAAGAAAAGCATACCACGCAGGCGCAACTCGGTCATTTCAAAAAAGCGAACACTACTCCAAAGAGAAGGATCGCTGAGTTCAAAGGATTCCCCGAACAGAAGAATCTCGGGGATGTGGTCACGGTCGACCTTTTCGCAGAAGGAGAATACGTGGATGTGATCGGCACCTCGAAGGGAAAAGGATTCCAGGGTGTTGTGAGACGTCATGGTTTCAGCGGCGTCGGAGGACAAACACATGGTCAGCACGATCGTCAACGCGCTCCCGGATCACTCGGAACAGCTTCAACCGCTGCCCGTGTGAGGAAAGGAATGAAAATGGCCGGACAAATGGGCAATAAACGTGTGAAGAACATTAACCTGGAGGTATTGAAGGTATATCCTGAGAAGAACCTCCTTGTTGTGAAAGGTTCCGTTGCAGGAAGCAAGGGAAGTTATGTATTGATTGAGAAGTAATCCAGATAATAACAAGAGGTCATGGAAATTGCAGTATTAAAAACGGACGGAAAGAAAACCAGCAGGAAGGCTAGCCTTAGTGATGAGGTTTTCGCCATCAAGCCGAACGATCACGCTATTTACCTCGACGTAAAGCAGTACCTCGCTAACCAACGCCAGGGAACGCATAAGTCAAAGGAAAGGAACGAGATCTCCGGCTCAACCCGTAAACTGAAGCGTCAGAAAGGTACAGGCGGAGCGCGCGCAGGCAGCATCAAGAATCCGATGTTTCGCGGAGGCGGAAGGATCTTCGGACCAAGACCACGCGACTATTCATTCAAACTGAATAAGAAACTGAAGCAACTTGCCCGCAAGAGCGCATTGGCTTACAAAGTGAAGGACAATAACATCATTGTAGTGGAAGATTTTAAATTCGAATCACCCAAGACAAAGAATTATTCAGAGATCCTGAACAACCTCGACCTTGCCGGAAAAAAATCACTTTTTGTCATCAATGAAAACGACAAGAATGTGGTTCTTTCTTCAAGGAACATCAAAGGAACAAAGGTTGTGAATGCAAAGGACCTGAATACATACGATATCCTGAATGCAGGAAGCGTTGTGCTTACTGAAAATTCGATCAAAACAATTGAAACCATTTTAAGCAAATAACCATGGGCATCATCATAAAACCTGTCGTTACGGAAAAGATGACCATCCTGAGTGAGAAGCTCGGTCGCTTCGCTTTCATCGTTGAGAGGGATGCGAACAAGATCCAGATCAAACAGGCTGTGGAGAAACAATACAGCGTGAATGTTGTTTCTGTTAATACGCAGGTGAACAACGGTAAGATCAAGCAGCGAAATACACGCAGCGGAGTAGTTTTCGGAAGAGTAAAAAGATATAAGAAAGCGATCGTTACGCTAAAAAAAGGCGAGAGCATCGATTTCTTCAGCGGTATTTAATATTTAAAGACAATGGCACTTAGAAAATTCAGACCTCTTACCCCGGGCACCCGCTTCAAAGTGGTGAACACGTACGAGGAACTTACAAAGGGTACTCCTGAAAAGTCACTGCTTGCTCCTAAAAAAAGATCAGGCGGAAGGAACAACTCGGGCAAAATGACCATGCGCTATATCGGCGGAGGTCATAAGAAAAGATACCGTATCATCGATTTTAAACGCAATAAGCATGACGTGCCTGCAATCGTTCAGTCGATTGAGTATGATCCGAACCGCACAGCATTCATCGCACTTCTTAATTATAAGGACGGTGAAAAAAGATACATCCTGGCTCCGAATGGTTTGAAAGTGGGCCAAACGGTAATGTCAGGAAGCAAAGCCATACCCGAGGTAGGCAACGCGCTTTATCTGCGTGATATTCCACTTGGCACTATCATACATAATATTGAGTTACGCCCGGGTGAAGGCGGAGGAATTGCGCGAGGCGCAGGATCCTATGCCCAGCTCTCTTCCCGTGAAGGGAAGTTCGCAGTATTGCGACTTCCATCAGGTGAGTTGAGAATGATCCTTACCACTTGCATAGCAACCATCGGTTCGGTATCAAATCCTGATCATAACTTACAAAGTCATGGTAAAGCCGGTCGCCGGCGCTGGCTGGGCCGTCGTCCGCGTAACCGCGGAGTCGCAATGAATCCTGTGGATCACCCGATGGGAGGTGGAGAAGGACGCGCTTCCGGTGGACACCCGCGTTCAAGAAAAGGTCTGAAGGCAAAAGGACTCAAGACCCGTTATCCTAAGAAATCATCCAACAGATATATAGTAGAAAGAAGAAAGAAATAACATCACATGGCAAGATCACTTAAAAAAGGACCCTACTTAGACTATCATATTCAGGACAAAGTTCTGAAGATGCAGTCTTCCGGTAAAAAATCGGTCATCAAAACCTGGTCACGCAGATCCATGATCACCCCGGACTTTGTAGGGCTGACCATTGCTGTGTACAACGGGAATAAATTCATCCCTGTGTACATCACAGAAAATATGGTAGGACATAAACTCGGTGAGTTCTCCCCTACCCGCATCTTCCGTGGTCACTCAGGCAATAAAGACAAGTCTGCAGGAGCTTCATTACCGGTTGCTGCGCCAACACCAACGCCAACACCAACACCAAAATAATTGCTTAACGCTTAAGAAAATGGCAAGCAGAAAAAAAGAAATGGCCGACAGGCTGAAGGAAGAGCGGAAGACGCAATATTATGCGATCCTCCATAACTGTCCTACTTCTCCTGTTAAGATGCGCCTTGTTGCAGACCTGATCCGCGGAAAAGAAGTTTCCAGGGCATTGGGAATATTGAAATTCACCAAGAAGGAAGCAGCAGGAAAGCTTGAGAAACTTCTCAGCTCAGCCATCGCGAATTATGAATCAAAGTCAGGTAAGCGGGCCGACGAAGGGAACCTCGTTGTATCCAGGATACAGGTCGACGGAGGATTCACACTTAAACGCATACGCCCGGCTCCGCAAGGTCGCGCGCACAGGATCCGGAAACGGTCCAACCATGTACAACTTTACGTAGACACAGTGAAAATTAATAACGAAAAAGAATAATCTGAATGGGACAAAAAGCAAATCCGATAGGCAATCGCCTGGGAATTATCAAAGGCTGGGACTCTAACTGGTTCGGAGGACGGAATTACGCCGATAAGCTCCAGGAAGACGAGAAGTTCAGGAATTATATCCGTGAGCGATTGGCTAAAGGCGGTATTTCACGCATTGTGATCGAGCGTACAGGAACAAACAAACCTGTTACTACCATCACCATTCATACAGCGCGTCCGGGGATCATCATCGGCAAAGGCGGTAAGGAAGTGGATAAGATCAAGGAGGAGTTGAAAGAATATACCAAGCGGGATGTGCAGATCAACATTTTTGAGATCAAACGCCCGGAACTGGATGCCCGACTTGTGGCAGACAGCATCGCGCGTCAGATCGAAGGAAGGATCTCCTTCAAACGCGCAATGAAAATGTCAGTTGCTTCAACTATGCGTATGGGCGCTGAAGGAATAAAAATAAAGGTTGGTGGTCGTCTGGCAGGAGCTGAGATCGCGCGTGTGGAAGAATACAAGGAAGGTCGCGTGCCTCTTCACACCTTCAGAGCGGATATTGATTATGCCGTTGCTGAGGCGCATACAACCTACGGAAGAATCGGCGTGAAAGTGTGGATATGTAAAGGAGAGGTTTTCGGTAAGCGTGACCTTTCGCCCAATATCGGTAATGCAAAAGAGAAGAAGTCACCGATCCCTGGAGGAAATAAACCTCCTTTTAAAGGGCCAAGGAGAGATAAAAAACAGCATAACTAATATAAGAACAGGAGAAATTAAAGATCATGTTACAGCCTAAGAGAACAAAATTCAGGAAGATGCACAAGATGGTGCCAAGGGGAAAAGCCAAGCGTGGCACTACCCTTGCCTTCGGCTCATTCGGCATCAAGGCGCTGAAGACCTGCTGGGTTACTGCCCGCCAGATCGAAGCAGCCAGGGTTGCGATCACACGTTTCATGAAACGTGAGGGAATGGTATGGGTACGCGTATTCCCGGATAAACCGATCACACGTAAGCCGGCAGAGGTTAGGATGGGTAAGGGAAAAGGAAATCCTGAGTTCTGGGTTGCCGTTGTAAAACCGGGTTGTATCATCATCGAAGCAGAAGGTGTTCCGATGGCGCAGGCGAAGGAAGCATTAAGGCTTGCTGCCCAAAAACTTCCCATCCCGGTGAGATTCATCGTCAGAAGGGATTATTTTGAAGAAACAGTTGTTTAAGTTATCAGAAGAATGAAAGCAAAAGAAGTAAAACAATTATCGACAGCCGATCTGAAGGAAAAGCTGGCAGCGGAAAAGGAGAACATCTCAAAGTTGAGATTCAATCATTCTGTATCCCCGCTTGATAGCCCCATCCGCATACGCGGCATCAGGCGCACCATTGCCAGGTTCGCTACTGAACTCAGGCTTCGCGAAAAACAAGAGACCAAAAAATAATGAGCGTCATGGAAAGAAAAAGCAGGAAAGAAAAAGTTGGCGTTGTAACCAGCAACAAGATGCAAAAATCCATCGTGGTTGCCGTGGAACGTAAAGTGAAGCATGCCAAATACGGTAAGTTCATCAAGAGAACTTCCACTTTTATGGCGCACGACGAAAAGAACGAGTCCGGTATCGGTGATACGGTACGTATTGAAGAAACGCGTCCCCTCAGCAAGAATAAGCGCTGGAGGATGGTGGAAATAGTAGAGAAAGCGAAATAATCAACCTTATTCAGAACATAAGAAAATGATCCAGCAGGAATCCAGAGTAACAGTGGCCGACAACAGCGGAGCGAAGATCGCGCTTTGCATTCGTGTCCTGGGAGGCACCAAAAGAAGGTACGCTTCCGTAGGTGATAAGATCGTTGTATCCATCAAAAATGCGCTCCCTGCAGGAGGCATAAAGAAAGGTGCGATCTCCAAGGCAGTCGTTGTCCGGACAAGGAAAGAAGTGAAACGTGCTGACGGTTCATACATCCGTTTCGACGATAATGCAATTGTGTTGCTGAATGCCCAGGATGAATTACGCGGAACAAGGATCTTCGGACCGGTTGCGCGTGAACTTCGTGAGAAACAATTTATGAAGATCATATCACTTGCACCGGAGGTGCTTTAATAATAAGACAATGGCAATTAAATATAAAATAAAGAAAGGCGACCAGGTCCAGGTACTGACCGGGGAAGATAAAGGCAAGAAAGGAAAGGTGATCTCTATCAATCGCGTGAAAGGCACCGCGCTTGTTGAAGGGATCAGCACTGTTTCACGTCATACCAAACCAAATGCGAAGAATCCGCAGGGTGGTATCGTGAAAAAAGAAGGACCGATCCATATTTCGAACCTGATGCTGATCGATGCATCCGGAAACCCGACGAAAGTTGGAAGAAGGATCGATGAGAAGACAGGGAAACTGGTGCGCTATTCTAAAAACACAGAGGAGGTGATAAGCTAACATGAAGACCACTACTTACATACCCAGGATGAAGTCGGCATACAGGAGCAATGTTGTTCCTGCTCTGCAAAAGGAGTTTAAGTACAGTTCTCCTATGCAGGTGCCAAGGCTTGAAAAGATCTGCATCAACCAGGGAGTTGGTGATGCTGTATCTGACAAAAAGATAATTGAGGCGGCTATTTCAGAAATGACAACGCTGTGCGGACAGAAAGCCGTTCCAACTCATTCAAGGAAGGACATTTCCAATTTCAAACTCCGGAAAGGAGCTGCAATTGGCGTGCGCGTAACGCTCAGGGGAAACCAGATGTATGAATTCCTTGACAGGCTGGTATCTGCAGCGCTTCCTCGCATCCGCGACTTTCGCGGTGTAAATGAAAAAGGATTCGACGGAAAAGGAAATTATACGCTTGGCGTAACAGAACAGATCATTTTCCCGGAGATCAACATTGATAAAGTGAATAAGATACTCGGAATGGACATCACCTTCGTTACCACTGCCAAAACAGACAACGAAGCGCATGCCCTTCTCCGTGAATTCGGTATACCATTTAAAAACCAACAGAAGTAATGGCGAAAGAATGTATGAAGGCAAGAGAGGTCAAAAGGGCCAGACTTGTCGCAAAATATGCCAAGAAACGCGCAGAGCTCAAGAAGGCGCATGATTACCTCGCGCTCAGCAAGCTCCCGCGAAATTCATCCAAAGTGCGGATGAGGAACCGCTGTAGGCTCAGCGGCAGACCAAGAGGCTATATACGCCAGTTCGGTCTGTGCAGGAATTTTTTCAGGGAGTTTGCCCTCATGGGTAAGATCCCCGGTGTTACAAAAGCAAGCTGGTAAAAAAAGATAAAGATGACAGATCCAATTTCAGATTACCTGACACAGTTACGTAACGCGATCCGCGCAAATCACCGGGTTGTGGATATCCCCGCTTCCAATACGAAGCGCGCGATCACCAAGATCCTGCATGAGAAAGGATACATCCTCAATTATAAATTCGAGGAAGGCAACTCACAGGGCACGATCAAGATCGCGTTGAAATATCATCCTTCAACCAAAGAGAGCGCGATCCGGAAACTGCAAAGAGCTTCCCGCCCCGGTTTGAGGAAATACGCAGGAAAGGGCGAGATACCACGCGTGTTGAACGGACTTGGCGTAGCTATTCTCTCAACATCAAAAGGACTTATGACCGATAAAGAAGCAAAAAAAGAAAATGTAGGCGGCGAAGTTCTCTGCTACGTTTATTAAAATAAACTAACAACTAGTAATAAAGCAAATGTCACGAATAGGAAAATTACCGGTAAGCATCCCACAAGGCGTTGAGGTTTCTGTCAGCGACAAGAACGTGCTTTCCGTAAAGGGAAAACTGGGAACGCTCCTGCAGCCGATGGATGACGCTATCAAGGCTAAAGTCGTTGATGGCAACGTCATTTTTGAGAGAGCAACCGAGCAGAAGCGACACAAATCCCTTCACGGGCTTTATCGCGCACTTACTGCTAACATGATCAAAGGTGTTTCGATCGGTTATAAGACCGAGCAGGAATTGGTAGGTGTCGGTTACCGTGCTGTGGTTAAAGGACAAATGCTTGAACTTACCCTCGGATATTCACACAACGTGGCATTTGAACTTCCAAAGGAGATAAAGGTGGCAACCGTGCAGGAAAAAGGAAAGAATCCTATGATCCTCATGGAGTCATCCGACAGACAGTTGCTTGGAATGGTCGCCGCAAAGATCCGCTCACTCAGAAAACCTGAACCATACAAAGGAAAAGGTATCAAGTTTGCGAATGAAGTGCTGAGAAGGAAAGCAGGAAAAGCAGCGGGTAAATAGATAACAGGGAACAGGGAACAGGGAACAGATAACAGGTAAATAATACGCAGACAATGCCGATAACAAGAACATACAGAAGGACCAGGATCAAGAGAAGGATCCGTAAAGTGGTTCACGGTGATGCAACCAGCCCAAGGCTGACTGTATTCCGTAGCAACAAACAGATCTATGCACAACTGGTGGATGACCTCAGCGGAAAAACACTTGCTGCTGTTGGCTCCGTCTCGAAAGAGAACAAGAACATCAAAGGCAACAAGACCGAACAGGCAAAGGTGATCGGGAAAGCCATCGCAGAAAAAGCGATCGCAAAAGGGATCAAAACGGTGAAGTTCGACAGGAACGGATACTTATATCATGGCCGTGTGAAGGCCCTCGCTGATGCAGCGCGTGAAGCAGGACTTAAATTTTAACAGAGAACAGATAACAAGATAACAAATGTCGACACCAAATATTAAGAGAGTAAAATCAAGCGAGATCGAATTGAAAGATCGCCTCGTTGCCGTTCAGCGTGTCACCAAAGTGACAAAGGGCGGACGCACATTCAGTTTTTCTGCCATTGTTGTGGTGGGAAATGAAAAAGGCGTTGTAGGATACGGACTTGGAAAAGCAAAAGAAGTGACGGATGCCATCACCAAGGGAATTGATGATGCAAAAAAGAACCTCCTTAAAGTTCCGATCAACAAAGGCACCATCCCGCATGAACAATACGGGAAGTTCGGCGGATCCAGGGTGTTTCTTAAACCTGCTTCGCACGGAACAGGTGTTATCGCCGGTGGCGCAATGCGTTCCGTACTTGAGAGCGTGGGAGTAACGGATGTATTGGCTAAATCACAGGGCTCTTCCAACCCGCATAACGTGGTGAAAGCAACCATCGATGCGCTCTTAAAGATGCGGGATGCGTATACGGTTGCTCAGCATCGCGGCATTCCAACCTCAAAAGTGTTTAACGGATAGAAAAGGGAACAGATAACAGATAACAGATAACAGATAACAGGTAACAGGTAACAGGTAACAGGTAACAGGTAACAGGTAAAATGGCAAAAATTAAAGTAAAACAAGTAAAGAGCGGTATTGACCGGACCTTTATTCAAAAGCGGACACTGGTTGCGCTTGGTTTTTCAAAACTCAACCAGGTTGTTGAACTTGAATCAACACCACAGGTATTGGGAATGATCAATTCCGTGAAGCATTTAGTGGAGATACAAAACTAATATAGAACGTATTCAGAAAATACAGAGATGAAACTCAACACATTAAAACCGGCCAACGGATCAACTAAAAAGGAGATGAAGCGCATTGGCCGCGGTCAGGGATCCGGCAAAGGCGGAACCTCTACCAAAGGTCATAAAGGAGCTCAGTCGCGTTCCGGTTACAACCGGAAGCGCGCGCATGAAGGCGGACAAACACCCATTCAGCGCAGACTTCCAAAATTTGGCTTTGTCAACCTGTTTCGCATTGAGTTCAGGGGTATCAACCTGGACATGATCCAGAAACTTGCCGAGTCAAAGAAGATCGAGAACATTGATCCGGTCATCCTGGCTGAAAATGGATTGTCAAATAAACGCGACAGGGTGAAGATACTTGGACGCGGTGAGCTGAAAGCAAAAGTGAATATCAAAGCGCATGCGTTCTCCGCTTCAGCAAAAGCTGCCATTGAAGCAAAGAAAGGCACTGCTTCTGTAATACAAAATGAGAAGAAATAGACGTTAATTATGTCGTGGTTCGGTAAAATAACTTTATTCAATAAGCTCAGGGACATCTGGTCGATCGAGGACCTCAGGATTCGCATTACGAATACCCTGATGTTCATCCTCATTTACCGCCTTGGAACTTTCATCATCCTGCCCGGCATCGATTCAGAACAGTTAAGCGCTGTGAGTACGAGCGCGGAAGGCCTGGTGAAGATCATTAACATGTTCACCGGCGGAGCATTTGAGAAAGCATCCATCTTCGCCCTGGGAATCATGCCGTACATTTCTGCGAGCATCGTGATCCAGCTTCTTTCCATGGCCCTTCCCTATTTCCAGCGCCTGCAGAAAGAAGGTGAGAGTGGAAGGAAGAAGATCAACCAGTACACACGTTTCTTAACGGTTGTCATTACTCTTTTCCAGGCTCCAAGTTATATCGCAGCACAGGTTCACCCAAGCGCAAGGCTTGATAACAGCGTAATGTGGATGGCAGAATGTACCCTCATCCTCATTGCCGGGACCATGTTCATCATGTGGCTGGGAGAAAGGATCACAGATAAAGGATTAGGTAACGGTATCTCGCTTATCATCATGGTCGGTATCATTGCCGACCTGCCGTTCTCAGCAGTAACCGAATTCGTTGCCCGTTGGGGAAAAGGAGGTGGTCTTGTGATGTTGCTCATTGAATTAGTAGCCTTGCTCCTCGTTGTCATCGTCACGATCCTGCTTGTGCAGGGTACGCGGAAGATCCCCGTCCAGTTCGCTAAAAAGATCGTCGGCAATAAACAGTACGGCGGCGTTCGGAATTATATTCCATTGAAAGTTAACCAGGCAGGTGTTATGCCTATCATCTTCGCGCAGGCGATCATGTTCATTCCCATCACACTTGCCGGCTTCAGCTCCTCGGATGCGAATTGGTTCACACTCACCTTCTCAACGCATACGGGATTCTTATATAACTTCACTTTTGCCTTGCTCATTGTCGTGTTCACTTACTTCTATACCGCCATCATGATCAATCCAAACCAGATGGCGGATGAGATGAAACGAAACGGCGGATTCATCCCGGGTGTAAAACCGGGAAAGAAAACGGCTGAATATATTGACGAGGTCATGTCGAGGATCACCCTACCTGGATCCATCTTCCTTGCTTTCGTTGCAATTTTACCGGCCGTCGCCGAGGTATTCCTTGGTGTGAGCACAGGCTTTGCGCGATTCTATGGAGGAACTTCCCTGCTGATCCTTGTCGGCGTTGTATTGGATACATTGCAGCAGGTGGAAAGTCATTTGTTAATGAGGCATTACGACGGATTGATGAAATCCGGCAGGATAAAAGGCAGAACGTCGGTCGGTATGACCAGCACTGCCACATATTGATGAGGCGATGGGAAAGGCTCTTTATCTGAAGAACGACGAAGAGACAGAGCTGATCAGAGTTAGTTCTTTGCTTGTTGGGAAAACGCTGGCTGAAGTTGCAAAACGGATCAGGCCGGGCGTTTCCACAGCGGAGCTGGACAAAGTGGCGGAGGAATTCATTCTCGGCCATGATGCAAAGCCCGCTTTCAAGGGATACAATGGTTTTCCCGCTACGTTATGCATCTCACCGAATGACCAGGTGGTGCATGGCTTCCCCGGGAAATATGAGCTGAAGGATGGGGATATCGTTTCGGTGGATTGCGGGGTGTTGAAGGATGGATTCTTTGGTGATTCTGCCTACACCTTTATGGTGGGCGAAGTGAAAGAAGAGGTTAAACTTCTTCTCAAACGGACAAAAGAATCGCTTTATAAAGGGATCAAACAGGCGGTGGAAGGAAAACGTGTTGGCGATATCAGTGAAGCGGTGCAGGAATATGTGGAGAGTTTTGGTTACGGTGTAGTGCGTGAACTTGTTGGACATGGTGTTGGAAAGGCATTGCACGAATCACCCGAAGTACCGAATTACGGGAAAAGGGGGACCGGAACGAAGTTGCAGACAGGAATGGTGATCGCAATTGAACCGATGATCAACCTGGGCGGGAAAGCGGTGAAACAATGGAGCGACGGATGGACCATCTCAACAGCAGATGGAAAACCCTCAGCGCACTTTGAACACACGGTGGCGGTGAAAAAGAATAAAGCAGATATTCTCTCCTCGTTTATAGAGATAGAGAAGGTTCTGAAGGAAATGAAACTTGAAGTAGTATAATGGTTCGGCAGGCTCACCATGACAGAACCGAGTTAAAGAATAAAAAATAAATGGCAAAACAGCCAAACATTGAGCAGGATGGAACAATTACGGAAGCATTGTCAAATGCGATGTTCCGGGTGGAACTTGAGAACGGGCATATCATTACAGCCCATATCTCAGGAAAGATGCGCATGCATTATATACGCATTTTACCCGGAGATAAAGTCAGGCTGGAGATGAGTCCGTACGATTTGACGAAGGGGAGGATAATTTTTAGGTATAAGTAGTCGACGAAATACGTCCTTCGACTACGCTCAGGATGACAGAAGTAACGATTAATAAAACAGAATAAAATGAAAGTAAGAAGTTCAATAAAGAAGAGAAGCGCGGATTGTAAGATCGTCCGGCGCAAAGGAAGACTTTATGTTATAAACAAGAAGAATCCGAAATTTAAACAAAGACAGAAATAAGAGGCCAGGGGGCAGGTTACAGGGGTCAGTAGAACCCATTCTGAAACCTGAAACCTGGAACCTGAAACCTAATAATTATCAAAAATGGCAAGAATAGCAGGGATTGACCTCCCCAGAAACAAACGAGGTGAGATTGGCCTCCAGTACATCTTCGGTTTGGGAAAAACTTCAGCGAAGAATATCCTGAATGAAGCGGGAGTGGATCTGAATAAGAAGGTACAGGACTGGAACGATGATGAGGTGACGAAGATCCGAACCATCATCAACGAGAAGTTCAAAGTGGAAGGAGCGCTTCGTTCTGAGAACCAGCTGAACATTAAGCGACTGGTCGACATCGGAACATATCGCGGCGGACGTCATCGCCAGGGATTACCTGTACGCGGTCAGCGAACACGCACAAACGCGAGGACAAGAAAGGGTAAGAAGAAGACAGTTGCGAATAAGAAAAAGGTAACAAAATAAAAATGGCAAAACAGGAAAATACACAGCAAGGACAAGCGCAGGGCGGAGCAACCGCAGGTAAGGTTGTAAAAGCGAAGAAGCGCGTGGTGAAGGTTGAAGCGATCGGACAGGCGCACATCAACGCCACCTTCAACAACATCATCATTTCCCTTACCAACAACCAGGGGCATGTGATCGCCTGGGCCAGCGCGGGTAAAATGGGTTTTCGCGGTTCAAAGAAGAATACGCCTTATGCAGCCCAGCTTGCAGCGGCAGATTGCGCAAAAGTTGCCTATGAAGCGGGACTTCGTAAAGTGAAAGTATTTGTGAAAGGTCCGGGAGCAGGCAGGGAAAGCGCTATGCGCAGCCTTAGCGCCTCCGGAATCGAGATCACAGAAATAATGGATCAGACGCCTATCCCGCATAACGGATGCCGTCCCCCAAAGAAACGAAGAGTGTAAATAAAAATAAGGGGTCAGGTTACAGTGGGCAGGTGTCAAAAACCTGAAACCTGAAACCTGAAACCTGAAACCTAATAAAACAAAAAAATGGCTAGATATACAGGCCCGAAATCCAAGAAAGCAAGAAAGTTCAGGGAAGCGATCTTTGGTCCCGATAAACATCTTGAGAAGAAGAACTATCCTCCCGGAATGCATGGCATGTCGAAAAAACGCGCCAAGCAGAGCGAGTATGCAGTTCAGCTGATGGAGAAGCAGAAGGCAAAATACACGTATGGTGTGCTGGAAAGACAATTCGCAGTCATCTTTGAACGCGCGGCAGGCAAAAAAGGCATTACCGGTGAGGTCTTGCTTCAATTGCTTGAATCACGTTTGGATAACGTTGTTTATCGCATGGGCATCTCCCCTTCCCGCATGGGCGCGAGGCAGATCGTTGGTCACAGGCATATCACAGTGAACGGAGAAGTGATCAACATCCCGTCTTACACTTTGAAACCAGGTGATGAAGTGGCAGTGCGTGAGCGCTCCCGTACCCTGGAAAATATCGTGAATTGCGTACTTGGAAGCGCAGCAAGCTATCCCTGGATCGAGTTCGATAAGGCACACATGAAAGGTAAATTCATCAACCTGCCTGAACGTACTCAGATTCCTGAAAATATTAAAGAGCAGTTAATAGTGGAGTTGTACTCTAAATAAACAATAGGATACAGGAGTCAGGGGTCAGGTGTCTGAAACCTGTAACTTGAAACTTGAAACTTTGAACCTTTGAACCTTTAAACTTTAAACTGAGAAAAATGGCAATACTTGATTTCATCAAACCGGACAAAGTGATCATGGTCAACTCAACTGATATTGAAGGTCAGTTTGAATTCCGCCCGCTTGAACCCGGATATGGTATAACAGTTGGAAACGCGATCCGTCGTGTACTTCTTTCTTCCCTGGAAGGCTATGCCATCACAGCGGTAAAGATCGAAGGCGTGGAGCATGAATTCTCCACCATCAAAGGGATCACCGAGGATATGACTGAGTTTGTCCTGAATCTTAAACAGGTTCGTTTCAAGCGACAGATCGTTACTACTGAGAATGAACGTGTGGTTGTCACCGTTTCCGGAAAGCCTCATTTTACTGCCGGTGATATCGGTAAGTTCACCTCCTCTTTCCAGGTGCTGAACCCTGATCATATCATCTGCAACATGGAGCCGAATGTGAAGCTGAAAGTGGAGCTGATCATCAGCAAAGGACGGGGATATGTTCCTGCAGATGAGAACAAGCCGGGTAACTCTGCCATGGGGTTCATTGCCATCGATGCGATCTATACACCTGTGAAGAACGTGAAATACAGCGTTGAGAACTACCGTGTGGAGCAGAAGACCGACTATGAAAAGCTGATCATCGACATCACATCTGACGGATCTGTACATCCGAAAGATGCCTTGAAAGAGGCAGCCAAGATCCTTATTCATCACTTCATGCTGTTCTCCGACGAGCGCATCACGCTTGATTCAGAAGAGAAGAGCGCAACGGAGGAATTTGATGAGACATCGTTGCACATGCGCCAGTTACTCAAGACCAAACTTGTGGATCTTGACCTGAGCGTGCGCGCCCTGAATTGTTTGAAAGCCGCTGACGTGGAAACACTGGCTGATCTTGTTTCCTACAACAAGAACGACCTTTTGAAATTCCGCAACTTCGGTAAGAAATCATTGACCGAGCTTGAAGACCTCGTGCATTCCAAAGGCCTTCATTTCGGCATGAACCTCTCAAAATATAAGTTAGACAAAGACTAATCATGAGACACGGTAAAAAAATAAATAAACTCAGCAGAACGAAGAGCCATAGGGACGCTATGCTATCCAACATGGCCAGCTCGCTTATTATGGTCAAGCGCATCAACACCACCTTGGCCAAGGCGAAAGCGCTGCGTGTGTATGTTGAACCGCTTATCACGAAGAGCAAAACGGATTCCACGCATTCCCGCCGTATTGTTTTCAAGTATCTGAAGAACAAGATCGCTGTTGCGGCGCTTTTCAGGGATGTCTCGGTAAAGGTTGCGGAGCGTAACGGAGGCTATTGCCGTATCATTAAACTTGGCACCCGCCCGGGCGACCGCGCGGAGATGGCGATGATAGAACTGGTCGACTTCAACAACCTCTTGCTTGGTAAGGCGGCAGCCACCACCACGGAAGCCAAGAAAACAACCCGCAGGGGCCGGACGAAGAAAAAGGCCGAAGGAGGAACAAAGAAGGAAACCACTGAAAGCAAAGCCGGGGAAAGTGAATAATTTGTTACTAATAATTTAGGTCCAAAAAGAGGGATGAGGTAAATTTGCTTCATCCCTTTCTTTTTAAATGAAGTACGATAAAAAATCCCCTGGTATCCTCCTCCTTGCCGACGGCACGGTGTTTCACGGACATGCTGCCGGGAAGCTAAAAGGTACCGCCACCGGGGAGATCTGTTTCAACACCGGAATGAGCGGTTACCAGGAAATCTTTACGGATCCCTCCTACTACGGTCAGCTGATGGTGAACACGCATGTACACATCGGTAATTACGGGGTACACAAGGAGGAAGTTGAATCCGAATCTATCAAGATAGCAGGACTCATTTGTAAATCCTTCAATGTGATGTATTCCCGTGAAGAAGCGGAGACGGACATTGCAAGCTATTTTGAAAAAAACAAGATCATTGCCATTGACGGGATCGATACACGGGCCGTGGTACGGCATGTGCGGGACAAAGGCGCAATGAATGCGATCATCAGTTCAGAGATATTGGATGTGGAGGAACTTAAGAAAGTACTTGCAAAAGTTCCTTCCATGGCCGGTCTTGAGTTATCATCCAAAGTAAGTACGAAGAAATCCTATTACATGGGCAACTCCCTTGCCCCGTTGAAAGTTGCGGTGCTGGATCTGGGAGTAAAAAAGAATATTGTACGCTGCCTGGTTGAGCGGGGATGTTATGCGCAGGTCTTTCCGATGAACACCACCCTTGCTGAGATGCAAAAGTGGGAGCCGGATGGTTTCATGATCTCGAACGGACCCGGTGATCCTTCCGTGATGACCGGCGTCATAGAAGAATTGAAGAAGATCATCAACTGCGGCAAGCCTGTATTTGGGATTTGCCTGGGCCACCAACTCATTGCAGAGGCGAATGGGATACGTACCTATAAGATGCATAACGGGCATAGGGGCATCAACCACCCGGTAAAGAATCTCATCACCGGAAAATCAGAGATCACTTCTCAGAATCACGGTTTCAGTGTGAAGGCTGAAGACGTCAAAAAGATAAAGAACGTTGAGGTCACCCATATCAATCTCAATGATGACACCATTGAAGGCATGCGCATGACCGACAGGAATGTTTTCTCCGTACAGCATCACCCCGAGGCCTCTCCCGGCCCGCACGACAGCAGGTACCTTTTTGATCAGTTCATCGAAATGATGAAGGGAGTCGACGAAATACGAAAGGATACGAAATATACGAAACACGAAAGGTAGACGTTGACAGGCGGGCTATGAATAAGCTAAAATACTCATTACCAACTCAATTTACTGTAATGAAGCACCTGCCTTACAAGCAGGGGGTCGTAGGAGTCGCAGGTAATTATATTTTATCAGTTTGTTATAGGATTCAATACGGGAGTTGGAGAACTGTATATCCTTCAGCGCCGTGATCTTCTTAACACTTCCCCTTAAAGATTCAATGAAGTCCTCTACCATGTAATTATGATTTTCCTTACCTCCATCAACCAGTAACTGAATTTCAAGGCGTTTACTGTTGCGAACCGCGTGTTTGTATGCCTGCTGAAGCACCTCCTTGCTGTGACTCATATGCAGCCTGTATGCGATCTTCCATGCCAGCACTTTTCTTGAGTAGTTGTCGATTACGAGATAAATATGATAAGTCCGGTTATTCTTAAGACAGAACTTTGTTACATCCATGTGCCAGATCCCATTCGGTCCATCCGCTCTGATGCCCTTCCGCTTCCCTTCCTTCTTCATCCGCTTACGCCGTATGTTCAGATGCCGGCAATATTTATACCAGGTACTTAAACTTGCGTGCACTCTCCCGATCCTTGATGCATAATAACATACGGATGCAATAGGCCAGCAGCGGTACTTTTTACTTCGCAACATCCGCTCCAACGTTGCAAGCTCCTGTTTTGAAAACTGCTGAGGCCGCTTTTTCACACATTTCAAAAGTGGGGATTCGTTGCATTTGAATTTAATATCATTCCAGTATTGATAAAATGTTCCGGGCTTCATGCCAATGAAACGCAGGGATTCCTTCAGGGGAACAGCATTTTTATTCTTTAAAATGCCTTCAACCAGCCTCCTTTTGGAGTCGTCCCTTTCAAATTGCTTCAAAAAGCTCTCCTTCATTACAGGGTAAAGAGAGCTGAACAGTCTCGCGATACCGTAGATCCTTTTACTGAGTAAGCGGTTCTTTAACCTCAGATATTGTCTCTCTTCAAGCGCATCAATTAGATACCTGAATTGGGAACCTTCAAAACTATTAAAGTCTTTTTTTCGCCAGATGCAACGGTTCGCCGCCGGGATGTTGTCGCGGAAATTCTGTGGTAATAAATGTTCCTTACCTTTTGAATAGAGATAAATGACACCTGTGTCGTACCGCTTTCGTTTCCTTGCTTCCATTTTTCGGGCTGCAAAGAAAAGAAATATTTATTCATATATGTATTCCGAAGATAAATCTCTGTGAAACTCTGTGATTCTGTGTCTCTGTGTGAATCGTGAACGTACATCAAATTTGATCAGTGGAAGTGATTCACACAGAGGCACAAAGACACAAAGAACCACAGAAAATGACGAAAGCATCAGTGATTAGCTTCCTCTTTATGGGTCCCGGGGCTTAGGGAGAGGTGTGCGTGGGCGATGTGAAAAACATTTTTTTCAGCACCGATACGATCGTCGTGGCCAATCCCGCGCCTCCCGTTGCTAACGCCATATCCTTCTGCGCGTCCCAGATATCACCCTGGGTTCCCAGGTAAGCATCACCCTGTGCTTTGAAGAAAATATCCGCAACCGCCCACTCTACCAGTTCATAAACTCCGCTTACGGAAAGCGTGATCTCAATGGGCAATACCCATGCAACCCAGGCAGGGAATTTCAGCCAGCTAAGGAATAACTCCCGCATAGGATATGCCAGGATAAATCCAAAGCTGAAATGCACAATACGGTCGTAATGATTACGTGAAGTATGGAACTGCTCCTGCAGCCAGTATCCGAACGGGTTTTCTGCATACGTGTACTTGGAGCCATATATATGTAAACAGAGATAAAACGTCATCAGCAGATAACTCAGATCACTGAATTGGAATTTCCGATAGGTGCCAATAAGGAAAATGAGGAACAGGAAGACAAGCGTATTCTCAAGGATCCAGTTCGTAAAGTCTGTTGTGCCGATAAGCGTTGAAGCCCAGATGCCGGAGAAAACAAGAAGGAATAGCCAGAGCCAGTAGTTCTTACTGAAGGATGTACGGAATGTGGAAACAGCGTTGCTGAAGGGCATGTGAGAGAATATTGGGATACTAAGATATTAAAACTCCCCTTCACCGCCTGCACGGATCCGGGGAGTATGCCGGTAAATTACGCTCATCAAATAATCACCGGCTATGGGAAGAAAAAAGAGTTCAAAGGGCTTGAGGATGAGGGTTTGAGGGTTAATGAGCAAACTGTCAAACCTCAAACTTTTTCAAACATTTCAAATTCTTTTCAAACTTCTTTTAAAACATCTTTATATAAGGTTTCCCTTTCTCATCAAAGAACATACAATACCGATTATCTTTCCCAAGCTCTATCCTGTCGATCTTCTCGATCATGAAATCATGCAGGCTGCCGTTCTTTTCAAACACAACCCAATGATCATGGATCTCTTTCAAGATCAAATTCCTGATCTGGCTTCCGTCCGTTTCAAAGATAATGCATTTGCCTAATTGGTAAAGCGGGATCTTCTTGCTCGAATGCTGAAATGCAATGGAATCAATTGTTGTTCCCTGCATGGTTACCCCGGGCTTGTTTCCGCAGAAGTTTGACCTGGCTTCTGCAACCGGTATCACTAATACCAGGAGAAGCACGATGGATAAATATACGATGAGGTTCATGACATTTGGTTTAAACCCTGAACCGACCGAAGGTCTGGTTCGAGGGGATGATACTTAATAATAATTGGTTTCTATGTAGGGACCGGTTTCCGGGCTGAACTTCAGCAGGAACATCTTATCCTTCCCCACATAGAGCTTCTTTATTTTGTTGATGCTGATGTCGTGCAAGCTGCCATCGCGTATGAAAACGATCCGGTCCGCGTACACCTCCACCAGCTTCACATCTTTCAACCTGACATTATCTTCCGTGATGATGATGCATTCTTTGAGCTCTGTTACCGCGCACTTCTTTCCTGTATTCTTCCAGGGGATATGCGTGATAAGCGAGTCCTTTTGAGCTATTCCTGCTACTCCCAGCAGGATCAGCATTGTGATGAGCATTGTTTTCATGATGAGGCTTTTAAAAAGTGGAAGTGGAAGTGGATTCAAGTATTGACTACTCCTTCCACTTCTCCTTCCCCTTACATTAGTACTGTACCTTAGGTTTCTTCGCAATGTTGAATCCGAAAGAGAATCCAACAATGGTTCCTTCTTTCCTCGGACTGACATACGCATTGAATGGTATGTTCAGGTAGCCTGAGCGGAAGGTCTTTCCCACAGCAATGACCAGGCCTGTAGAAAGCGAGTAATTACCACGACTGTCAACACGACTCACTACCTCATAGTCGGCAGGATTTGAGATGAACTGTCCGAGCGTATCCAGGTTTTGAGCGCTGTAAAGCTCTGACTTAAGATGCCAGTCCCCTTTATCGCCAAAAACTCCTGTATGATCATAAAATCCCTGTGCTTTCTGAACGATGCGGAAAGTAGGACCTACACCGAATTCCCAGCCAACTTTAGAGAAACGGAAACCGTTCAATAGAGTTGCTGACGGGATCATTTTTCCATTCTCAAGTCCGCCGATCATGAAGATACCTTCCACGAGAGCCTGGAAGTTCCCGGCGCTCATATATTGGTGTTCAAGTTGCCAGCCAAATTGAGAGGTGATAGGGTACATGTCAAAACCACCCTCATTTAAAGGAGCAGTAAGACGCTCGGCATTCTCGCCGAAGGTCATGGATGCTCCCATACGCGGACCATTCAGTTTGTAAGAAGTCTTCGGACTGGTGATAGGTTGCTCGTAATCAATGAGCAAGGCAACCACGTTCGGATCAGGAGCAATGCCGAGCATCTTCTTTACTGAGATCTCGATCATGTGCTGAAGCTCAGGCTGAAGATTGAGGTATTCTGTTGCCTCCGTCTTCTCAATTCCGCCTGAAGTAACGTCAATCACACGCATGGTGATGACGATCTTCTCAGCGAAACGCTCTACCGCTCCCGTGATGACTTTCTGTACACCAAGTAATTTACCTGCCTCTAAAAGACACGTTTTGCCAAGGCAGGTTTTCACATCGATGTTATTCTTTGTGAGGATGTCGTTCATGTCATACTTGTCCATGACGGCATACACGCCTGTTTTTTCGACTTCAAGCCTTACCATATATGCAACAGCAGTCGCATCATGGATAACACCTTTACTGTCGAACGCCGGGATAGCCACGGTTGGCTTACCCGATTGTTGCGCGAACAATGTTCCGCATACTAAGAATGTTCCTGTGAGGAACAAATTTTTGATTGTTGTGATGAGCTTTTTCATTGTTTTAGTTTTTAGTTTGTTTAAATTGATGTCACAAACGTATGGCGACTTGAAGGCCGTGGAAAACGGCATACCGCGGTGAGCCCGGCGGATCAAACAAATACTACTAGAAAAGAAGCGGCAGGTAGAAATGAGTCCCGGAAAATTTGCAAAAAGTGCAACTCAGGTATCGGGATTGGCGCCGGGGTCCCAAAACCATTTGCCCATGTAGGCCGATTTGCTTAAATTAGATCGTTATTTAGCCGAAGGAGAATACTCCTCAAAACTTTTTAACTATAAATCATTGATTTTCATTATGTTACGATTACTTCTCGTCTTTATTCTAAGTCTCTCTATAGGCCTTGTTTCCTGCAGGCAAGAGATCTGCAACTGTGAGCGCAGTCATAAAAGGCCTTATAAGAAGGTGAAGATCAAGTACGGTAAGAACGGCAACGGGGGGTATAAGAAGAAGGTTAGCAAGAAACTTGTTTCGTTTGAAAAAGGGCCCCGTTCCGAGCCCTTTCCTTATCCAATAGGCATATTACTTCACTGAGGGCTTCGCGCTCTTAATGACCTCAAGCAGCTTCTTCTGAACGGATTCTGAAAAATAAGTCTCATTCTGCATCACTGCGGTTTCGATCTCATACCAGGTATTTCCGGAAACAACTATCCCATAACATTGGAACTCTTTTGCAGATTCCCACATACAAAGTAACGGCTCATCTGTAACAAATCGGGTGAAGGGAACCGAGGTGTTCTCCTTGATCTCCGTTTTTCGTTCCTTGATCCGATCGTTGATGATGTCCTTCATCACTTCATCCTCCGGTTCAATCTCATGGCCTGTGATAGTAAACGCGTATTCGTTTCCAACTTCGATCCGTAGATCCATGGTGTTATCAAACACGAGTTTATCTTTCACATCGGTAGGAATATCTATTACCAGGTTAACTCCATGACCCGACAGATCTACTGATCCAGCTTTGTCGCCTGCTATGGGCGTGGTTACGTTTTCAGGAAGCGTATTATCCTTTTTTACTTCTTCTTGTCCGCATCCCATCATAAATGGTATTGTCAGTGCAAGGATCATTTTTATGTACGTTTTCATTTCTATTTTGTTTAGTGTTGTTTAATATTATCCCGGGTGAGAGGAAAAAGGCTCTTTACGAGCCCTATCCTATACGCAGGGACATAGATCAGCTCAAAGTCCGCTGGCGTAATTTATTCCGGCTTCTTCATATCCTGCATTTTTGCAAAGATGATCAAAGGAACAAGGATCGCCGCTCCGATGATCAAAGCACGCCGGCCTTTCTTCTTGAATTTCTTTGCTTCATCATCACGCTTTTGAGTATCCTGTTTGATGGTCATCATCTCAGGTGCTTTAACAATGAAAGTTCCGCCGTCATAATCCGTAACGGTCTCCCACCATCCTCCGCCTGTTCCGTCTGTATATCGCGATACCCATACTTGTCGTGTCCCGAGCTTGGTGTAACCAATAATCGAAACACGGATGCTATACTGATCTGCCAAACCATAATAACAGAGTGTGCGCTGGGTAATGTAAGCAGCACCCTTATATTCGTTCGCAGCATTACTTGGGTCGAGCAAAAGGAAGTCTACTGTCTGCCCCTTCTCCGGATACTTTTGTTCAAGTTGCTCCCTTGTAAAGGTCCAGTCGCCAACGTAACCGGGAAAATTCTCACCTTTCTTATCCTTGTAGGGTTGGTTCACATCGGGATTTCCCAGTCCGTTGATGCAGAAGGTTACCTTATCGAAATTATAGGCCTCGTCCGGTATGACGATGTGTGCCCATAATTCCTTTGGCATTTGCGTTTTACAATCGCATTCCGAAATATTCTCGCCCGAACGGGTGAAAGAATACGTTGCGGTTGGTGTTTGTCCGAATGCTGCTGCTGAGAGTAACATCAGGATGCTGATCTTTAGTTTTTTCATGTGTAGTGTTGTTTACCCCTGAAGTCTTCGCCGCAGGCGATGTACTTCAGGGTTGGTTTCATTTATATGGCAAACCTACACCCGTTCACGCGTTTGCACGGAAGCATTATTTGTATTATTATTGAAGTTTCAATGATTAACATATAATCATATAACATTGATATTTAACTATTTATATATTTTATTATGAAATATTCAGATGATACTTTTTGGCTAATCAAGTCGCTTTCAAAACATGAGAAAAGATATTTTAATCTTGCCGCCGCTAAGTATAAAACGGAAAAGAAGCAGAATTACCTTCTTCTTTTCGAGGCCATGGAAAAGCAGAAAGAATACGATGAGTCCAGGCTGAGAAGAAAATTTGAAGGGACCTTGTTGGGAAAGAATTTCGCAAGGGAGAAGATCCATCTGTTTGACCTCCTGTTAAGAACATTCAGGCAGCATCCCTCTGAACGTAATGCAGAGGTTAGGATACGGGATCTTATTCGGGGAGCAGAATTTCTTTTCAGCAAAACATTGTACAGCTCAGGCCACGAACAATTGATGAAAGCGCGGGAGCTTGCGCTAAAACATCAAAAACATCAACTGGTAGTTGAGATACATGAAAAGGAAGGACTGGTGATGATCCAGCTTGAAGATAAAGAACGAATGAAGACATATATCGATCTGCATTCTAAGCAGGCGACTGAAAGCGCGAAGCTTATCACTCTACTCCAGGAATGCCGTATCAACCATGTCTATTCCTTTGCCTTCACGAAGGAGATGGGCGAAGATTTCCGTAACCCGGAACTTTTAAAGAAATACGAAGAGCTGCTAGCCCGCCCTCTTTACAAAATGGATCCTGAGAAACTTCCTTTCGATGCTGCCCATCATATCCACTTCCTGCGCGGGGTATACGCCAGATTCCGGCTCAACCATCATGAATACATGGAGAATACGAAGCTCGATCTTGATCTGCATAAGACACATCCCGAGATCGCGGCTGACAAGACGGATCAGCACATTGCAAGCATCAGCAACTACTGTCTTGCCCAGATCGTGTTGCGTCGTTTCGCCGAAGCGCTGGTAACCCTGGAAGAAATGAGATCGGTGCCGTTAAATAATCTATCCTCGCAACAACGGGCAGATTCGATCTATTTTCCAAGGAAGATCGATATTTGCAACCTGCTTGGGAAATTCGATGTGATAGATGGGATGATCCGGGAGATAAGGATATTCCTGCGCGACAACATTGGAAAATTCAGTCCTTCCAAGGAGATCGGCTTTTACTGGAACATCTCTCACTGTTACTTCGGAGCCGGTAACTTCAAGGAAGCATTACGCTGGCTGAACAAGATCACGAATAATAAACAACTCGCTGCGCTACGCCCTGATTTGCATCACTCCGAAAGGATCTACAACATTATTATTCATTTCGAGTTGGAAAACTTTGAGATCATCGAACACCTCGTGCGGGCGGCAAGACGATCATTCGAAAAAACCAACAAAGGATTTGAACTTGAAAAACTGATCCTACTTTACGTCGAAAAGCTTTGCTACCTCTCCCATGGCAAAGAACGCATGAAAATATTTTCTGAATTTCAAAAAGACTATCTGCTTCTTCGCAAAAAAACACCAAAGCGGGAAGATGCTTTCTACTTTGACTTTGACGCCTGGTTTGAGAGTAAAATAAACGTAATATCATTTGGAGACGCAGTACGTAGGCAGAACAGATCGGTTGTATCGTAGCATCCACCACTTCGATTATCCACCTGAACTTTCGATTTTGTTAAATACAATTCTTACATTTGAAACCGGCTCTACCCACCTTGAATTGATACTGTGAATCATTTTCTCAAATATTTATTCGTTTCCGTTTCCCTGATCTCATCGTGCGAATCTTCCTGCGCTCAACAAGAGCGTATCGATTCACTTCGAAAGGTCGTAACCTCGGACAGGCATGACACTATCATCGCGATGTCATGGTACAATTTGGGACAGCTCATGGAGGAGGTTTCGCTTGATTCAGGTCTTGTGTATTACCGAAAAGCTGAACAACTTGCCAGGAAGATCGATCATCCCTATTCGCTCGGTACCTCAATAGGTGCAATTGGAATAATTCATTGTCGCAGGGGAAACTATCCCGAATCAATGCTGCTTGGCATGGAAGCCTTGCAGATATTCGAGAAACTGAATGCTAAGAGTGAAATAGCTAATGCGCTTGTGAATATCGGGATCGTACACAAATTCCAGGGTAATTATACGCAGGCCATACAGAATTACCTTAAGGCAAAAACTATTTATGAGGAGCTGGGTGATCAGGAACCGCTCGCAACAATTTATGGAAACATCAGCAGCACGTATGCTTCCGGGAACAAACCTGATTCTTTGATATACTATGTAAAAAAATCCATTGCAATTGCGGAACAGCTCAATGACGAGATCCTCATGGCTTCCGGATATGTGAATCTCGGGATAGGGTACGACATGAAAAATGAATTTGATGCTGCCTTAAGCTGTTACAGGAAGGCGAGGGATCTGTTTCTGAAGATCGGCATTAACCACGCCGCCGCTTTCACCGAAAGAAATATGGCCGACGTTTGTATAAAAAAGAATGAGCCCCTGGAAGCCATTTCTCTCCTGGATAACGCCCTAAAGATATTTATTGCTGAAAAACTTGACGACGACATCAAGGAAACCTACGCAAGTTATGCCAACGCCTATACCGTCATGAAAGACTACAAGACGGCGCTGGAATACTTCCGTAAGTATTCTGGCCTTAAGGATACCTTGTATTCGCAGGAATCGACACAAGCGGTTGCTGAAATGGAACAGAAGTACCAGAGCGAAAAGCGAGAGCAGGAAATAAAGCTTCAGGCGGAAGAGATCAAACGTAACGAGGCCGAGATAGGCAAACAAACGCTTCAGAAGGTACTTTTTGCCGGAGGACTGGTAGCGGCTCTGCTCATTGCGTTGTTCATCTTCAGAAGCTATAAGAAACAACGCCTGTTAACAGCGATCATCGAAGAAACAAATCGCAACATCACCGATTCCATCAACTATGCAAAACGCATACAGGAGGCCATGCTTCCGGAGAAAGAACTGAAACAAAGATTATTTCCCGATTCTTTCATTTTATTTCAACCAAAGGATGTTGTGAGCGGTGATTTTTTCTGGTTTGGGGAAAAGAACGGGAAAAAGATCATAGCTGCGGTGGATTGCACAGGACATGGAGTTCCCGGCGCTTTCATGAGCATGATCGGAAATGCCTTCTTGAATGAGATCGTCCTGGAAAAAGGGATCACGAAACCGGGTGAAATTCTAAGCGAACTGCGCTTCCTGGTGAAAAAAGCGCTGAAGCAGACGGGCGCCGAAGGAGAAACCCGGGACGGTATGGATATGTCGCTGCTCTGTTTTGAGAATGAGCGAATGGAATTTTCCGGCGCCAATAATCCTGTTTGGATCCTGAGATCAGGATCAGATACGATTCAGATCATTAAAGGTGATAAGCGACCGATCGGTTATCACAAAGGACAGGGACTACCCTTTACAAATCATGAAATAAAACTAAGCAAAGGTGATTCGGTCTATATTTTCAGCGATGGAATGGCCGATCAGTTCGGCGGCCTTCCTTCGTCAGGCTCAGGAGGCAAAAAATTCAAGTATAAACAGTTACAGAAAGATCTCCTTTCTATAAAAGACAAACCCATGCCGGAGCAGGAGGCTTATTTGCAAAACAAATTCAATGCGTGGAAAGGGAATCTTGAACAAGTGGATGATGTGCTGGTGATTGGGATTCGGGTTTGATCTACTCAGCGGACTTGAGGATTCCTATATCGAACGCTTTCTGGCTGATTTACAGAAGGTCGTTGAGTACCGGAACAAAATAGGAGATTAGCCCTCATTGTTTTTATGTTCGTTTTCAGCAGCTCAAAGGTAAGAACTTAAGACCCCCAAAAAAGGGCAAAAGTCTCTTATACGGAGTTTTAATCAAAAGAATTCTCCGACCCTCTGGGTCGTGGGTTTTTGTTCTTTTATTTTCTTACGAAATTGCGGTCAGCTTTAGCTGATGAATTTCCGTAATACCCCGTATGCTTGCATCGGGGATAGGAAATTCAAACAATTTCGTTTTATTGGGCTTTAATGGGGTTCTGCATATGGGAGATATCCCCGGCTTTGCTTCTAATTGCCCGCTAACCAATTTTCTATGCATGATTGAATAATTCCTTTTTTCTTTGCAGCTATACGTATAGCGGAATATTGCACCCGAAGCCATTTGTTTACTTTGATATTATTTGCTCATATGCCTTATATACCGGCTTTTGAGGAGTCAATGGTTCTTTCGTCCTTACTTTGCATTCAACAACGATAGGAATTACTTTTAATCTAAAGAATTCCTCGCAGCTTGCTGCGGGGTGGCTGTTTGTATTACGTTTGTATTGTGAGCGAACATATTCATAAAAGGCATAACAAGAGTCTGCTTTTGTATCATTTGGTTTGCCCGATAAAATATAGGAGAAGTGTTTTGTCTGATGAAGTTGCAAAGAGTTTGACGGATG